>Ga0115005_10002800_pt1 | contig 13898 bp, 11 predicted proteins | sample ArcOceMetagenome_FD_87163 | JGI IMG/M metagenome (GOLD analysis project Ga0115005, IMG submission 87163) | Marine eukaryotic phytoplankton communities from Arctic Ocean - Arctic Ocean - Greenland ARC118M Metagenome | ecosystem: Environmental > Aquatic > Marine > Oceanic | place: Arctic Ocean... | reverse complement strand
TTCCGTTGTACCGACATCAGCTCCGTCTTTTGAGCCAAGTGCGAAGCCTTCTATTAGTCCGTCGGTTGCTCCTTCCCGTGAGCCTTCTGGATCACCCTCGTCTCTACCAACTTCGAGACCAACAACCAGTCCTTCCGTTGTACCGACATCAGCTCCGTCTTTTGAGCCAAGTGCGAAGCCTTCTATTAGTCCGTCGGTTGCTCCTTCCCGTGAGCCTTCTGGATCACCCTCGTCTCTACCAACTTCGAGGCCAACAACGAGTCCTTCCGTTGTACCGACATCAGCTCCGTCTTTTGAGCCAAGTGCGAAACCATCTACTGGACCCTCTGTTGGCCCCACGGCCCAATTGAGCTCAGATCCATCGCCTTCGCCAACGAGTACCCCTTCTCGTCTCCCAACATCGCTTCCATCTTTTATGACAAATTTGTCATCCAGTTTCCCTTCTGTCCGCACAGACAATCCGAGCCAAATCCCATCCAGTGCTTTAAAGCAAGTTTCTACGAATCCTTCTGATTCTCTGACACTAGATCCATCAAGTCATCCAAGTACAAGTCATTTTCCATCAGTATCCCTCAGCCATCAACCTACTTCCATATCGGGCATTTCTAAGGGTAAAGGTACCAACAGTGGGAAAGGTACCTCCTCAGGCAAGGGTGCTATTGGGAAGGGTAAGGATAGCAACGGCAAGGGAACATATGCCAAAGGTGGGAAAGGTACCGGTACCTCTCCGGGCAAGGGTGCTATTGGGAAGGGTAAGGATAGCAACGGCAAGGGAACATATGCCAAAGGTGGGAAAGGTAGCACTTCGAGCAAAGGCAAAGGTGAAAATCATAGCTACAACAACAAGAGCAAAGACTCTCGTGCCCCAAGCAAAGGTCAGCAGTCGAAAGGTGTATACCACCATTAGGCATTATGAACGACCATAACTTCCAATCATGAAAATATCAAAAAACGACAGGTTTTCCTAGGAGAGAGAGAAATAGAGCTCTCTGTGCGATGAGAGTGGAAATTATTGTTTGTACGTGGACTAGCTGTGTCCTCTAAAAAATAATATCTACATCATCATGAGAAAAAGTACCAATGGTGGTTTAGTCTTTAACTTCGTCATGTTTCTTCGGTCCTTCTTTCGGCTCACACATTCTCAATAGCTTGTCTCGGATGCATGGAAAAAACCATTGAAATATATTGCTACACGTAGGGTTACACCTTGAATTATCTGCTGTGTTCGTATCTTCGTTACTTGGGAATCGCAGAGAACCTCTGCCATAGCTTTTCCGTTTCCTCTCAGTCTTCGCCACAGAATGATACATTAGAGACATGGTGATGGTAATGACGACTGGCGTTCCAAAAAGAATAGGAGAACAGAATATATGCCATAACATGGGCGCGTTCGCACCACATCCACATGGTATCACAAAACCCTCAGGTATTACACCATCGTTGCACCCTTCACAATGCCATGGCTTGTAAGCCTTTATAGTGCAGATTGGACCATAGCGATTCATAGCTTTCATTGCAACACCAATAATGCCTCCAGTGAGTGGAATGATGGTAGAAATAACATGCATCTAAGGCTCGATTTTCGTCCTTATGTATACATCTTTCTTGTTATACTTCACAATTGCCAAATAATAGATGCATATGGAGCAATTGTAGAGAAGTCCGGAAAACGTCCCCAACACATTGAGAAATCCTTGTGCACTGCATGTGGCAGTATTGCCGTACACCGAAGGGAACATGTAATCTAAATCTTTTGGCATCGTGATGGATGAAAGCATGTTAGCAAATGAAGAAATGACATCAGCAACACAAAGCCCAAAAAGCAACCGATTAAAGGTTGTTGATAGGCCAACATGAGAACGGAGGATAGTCCACATCAACGTAGCAGATGCGATCATTGAGATAGCTCCTGAAACATGTTGTGTGGTGGCTTCTATTTTGGCAATGTCATAAAATAAGGCATTAGGGAGGTTCGTTTTGATAAAATAAGATACTAGGGAGATCCCCTGCCGCTTCAGCCGCTTCAAGAGCGGCAGTAAAGTTAAACGAGGCTTTTGTCACTGTACATTCTTCTATGTACTAGTATTTCTCTTGATGTCGACATGATTGATTCCGTTTGAATCGGACTTATCATCATGGAATCCATTTTGTCCCGCAGGGATTCCAATGCAGTAGATTCTTTCAGAGGAGGCGTAGTCCTCGGTGATGTGTCCCTGTTCGGAGGAAGAGACTGACTCTTGGTGACTCAACAGGCAGTAGCTAGATAGTGTACGTATGCAGTAAGTGGGAGAGACAACTTTAAAAAAACGAAGCCTTCTTCGACGACTACTGACTCTCAGATTTCAAGATTGGCAGGTTTTCCATTTTTTGTCATGTGGGACAAAAATGAACTTCAACCCCCCAATTTGAAATTTTGCACCCCCTCCTTCCTTGTTGCGTGTTTGTTTGTCCATGACTTAATTGAGTCACGCTTTCATTGATTCGAAAAAAAGGCCGAATGGAGAAAAAAAGAGGTGCGAGAGTGAGTGCGAGAGTTCAGAGTGGTGCAATGCAAAACATCAACATAACAACAACATACTCAATACAGCAAGTACATACTGGGTAGCATACACGGCGTACAGTACTGTACCAAAAATGCAGAAAGGTTCACTTTTCATCAACTCACCAATCACCACCGAAGTTGCCACAGTCGAGCAAGTACTTTAAAAAAATTACCCAATGAGGCTTGCACTAACGACTATCACACGTTCCTCGGCACATGCTATTTCCAGGATATCTGTTGGTAACGCTGCCAAGCCAAGCTCGACAATACCATCACACGCTGCATTCCCTTCCATCATCAGATATCTATCCCAACAAATAGACCATCATGGCGATGGAATTGATACCTTTACTAAATCTGAAATAGAAAAACGCCATAAAGGAATCATAATGAACAGTAAAAGTATCAGCCAGTACATCCTTCCCGGGGATCAAATGGTGAAAACGAATCAAAAAACGGGAGAAAAAAAAATGGTGGCAATCGGAAGATCCGCGGGGTATTTCTGGTTCATTAAAGATTTAAAAGACACCGACAACAAACCTGTCCTCGCAAATGAAGATCTCATACCTGTGGAAGATGCTCAAGTCTTTCCATCCCTCAATGGTTTGAATGACGGCCGTCTCAAAAGTTTGGAGGGGACGGAAGAAGCCCTCCCCCATTTCTTCACCAAGGACAATAGATCAAACGATCCATCGGCAATGTGCACCCTCGTAGGTGTCAACTTCAACGAATATGGGAATCAGATGCTTCCATCGTGGATGGAACCTTTTGAGCATGCCTTTCGGCATGGTAATGATCGGGACCGGGTCAAGACCGTGTGGCTGTCTATAAATGAGGGAAGAACATTGAGTCTGTTGAAATATTTTATTACCAGATCTTCTGAAAAGAATGTACCGGATGAGAGGAAGGATCGCACATTGCTTTATTTTGGAAGTTGTCCTGACCTGAGGGATGTTCTGAGGATGCATAATGATAAAACTGGGTATGTTTTCTTGTTGGATGGTAATGGCAGGGTGAGATTTGCCGGTTCTGGAAAGGCGACAGATGATGAATTGAAGAAATTAATTGGTTTTGTCAAAGAGTTGACTCCTGGATTAAAATCAAGTGGAGGTGCAGGAGCTTCTATGAAGAATTCCTCAAAAAAATCTCGAGAGTCAGTCCAATAAGAAAGGTTAACAGATGATGGTTACACCGCCGTGGAGTCTAGTAGCTTGTTAGTAGAAAGCATAAGCTATATCTTGCACGAATAGGATGTTTGAGTCAGTCGACTTGGGGCGAACATCCAAAACTGTCTGATTGGTATTCTGTATTTCTACTTTTTTGCTCATGTTGTGTACACGTAGATGTTCCGATTCTGCTGCCTGTTTGTTGTATCAGTTGCAGATGCATAAAATACCGATCAAACCGCTGGCTTCCACCTGTTTTCAAGCTTTTCGCATCCGAACTTATCGGTATTTAGATTTGACCAGAGTCAGACACTTCGTAAAGTGGCGCGCGGATTGTCAGTTAGAAAATGAATGGACCGTTTCAGATGAAGGCCAGACGACGAAGATCCAGTGGGCGAACTGACCAAGCAAGGAGGGGGAGGCCTATCGTCGCGTCGTCTGTCTCCACCACTACCGCACCTCTCCAATCGTCCAAACAGCGACACATTAATGTAAGAACACATCTCAATTGGCTACCTTACGTACTTGTACATATCTACTCAACCAGCTGTTCTGACTGCTTTGAGATAAAGTTTAATTTAAACTGAGCAAGGAATCAAAGGAGAAGAAACGGTTTGATCAAAAGTTATTTACGATGAATCCTCCACCCGGGATGGGACCACCACCGGGCATGTCGATGCCGCCTCCCGGTATGACCATGCCACCATTTTCTAATGCTAATGCTCCTCCTGGAATGGCTCCACCCGGAATGGCCCCGCCAGGAATGAGTATGCCACCACCAACAGCACCAGGACCCTCATCATCAGCAGGACCGGCAAGAGTCGAACCATCTCTCGAAGAAAAAGCCAAACGATGGGCCAAACTCCAATCCAAACGCTACTCCCACCGCAAACGCTTCACCACAAACAGCACCACCGGCACCGGCCAATCTTCCGGCATCCAAAAAGATGCCCTACCCCCCGAGCACATTCGCAAAATCCTCCAGGATCACGGAGACATGACCGCCAAGCGCTACCAGCAGGATAAACGGATCTACCTCGGTGCCCTAAAGTATGCCCCCCATTCCGTGTTTAAATTGTTGGAAAATATGCCCATGCCGTGGGAGACGGATCGGATCGTTCCCGTCCTCTATCACATTACAGGAGCCATATCCTTTGTCAACCAGGTGCCGAAAGTGATTGAACCGGTCTACGTTGCTCAATGGGGTGCGGCGTGGACCATGATGAGGAGGGAAAAGAGGGACCGAAAGCATTTCAAGAGGATGAGGTTTCCCCCGTTTGATGATGAGGAGCCTCCCCTTGATTATGCCGATCATTTGTTGGATGTTGATGTGGGGAATCTAGAGGGTGTTAGGATGGATTTGGATGAGGTGGATGATGCCTTTGTCAAGGATTGGTTGTATGATTCTGGGAGTCATATGCCGTTGAGTGAACGGGAGCATGTGGAGGATACGGTTTGTGAGGATTTGGTATGGGTGAATGGACCGAGTTATAAGAAATGGAGGTTGGGGACGCCGATTATGGAGAATTTGTATAGGCTCGCGGCTCCCCTTGTTTCTTCCCACAAGGATCAGAATTATTGGCATTTGTTCAATATTGATCATTTCTTGACTGCCAAGTCTCTCAATGTTGCCATTCCCGGTGGACCCAGGTTTGAACCGTTGTACAGGGATGTGCTTGATAAGGAGGAGGAGGATTGGAATGAATTCAATGATGTGCACAAAATTATTGTGCGATTGCCCATTAGGACTGAATATAGGATTGCATTTCCCCATGTTTACAATTCGAGGCCGAGAAAGGTTAGGACTGGAGGTTGTGGATATTATCATACCATGTCTTGTTACGTTGGAGATGAAGAAGAGGATATTGAAGGGTTGAATGTGGAGTGTTTTGGGAGGTATAATGATGCTCTTAACCCTATTTTGAGGGTGGATTCCAAGATGGGTATGATGGATGCCCATGGTCGTGATGGTGGGAACGGTGAAATTGATGAATTTGATCAAGAAACAAATTTACCCCTCGTGGGTGATTTTAATGACTTTGATCAAGACAGTGACGACGACTATGGTCTCGAAGGAGAAGACAATGTTTGGACCCAGCATTTTGAAAACGACCGTGGACAGGATGACGGTTACTACTCGAACTCGAATTTTGATGAGGATGAAAATAACGCTTGGACGGAGGATGATGAAATTGTCGCTTCCTCGGCACTCCGCCCCATTCTTGCCAATTCACCGCTATCTACTCAAAACACATCGGGAGGGATCGCTCTATACCATGCACCAAGCCCATTTAATCTCCGGTCCGGTCGGACAAGGAGAGTGATTGACGTACCTCTCATCAACCACTGGCATCGTGAACGTGTCTCAAGAGACTTGAAGTATCCTACCAAGGTCCGAGTCTCTTATCAAAAGCTGCTCAAGGCATGGGTCTTGAATCAGCTACACTCTCGCCCTGCAGCTAGCAAAAATAAGAAATATCTGTTCAAATCTCTCAAGGCGACGAAATTCTTTCAATGTACCGAGTTGGATTGGGTGGAAGTCGGACTGCAGGTTTGTCGACAGGGGCACAATATGCTTTCATTGCTGATTAACCGCAAACAATTGAATTATCTTCATCTCGATTATAATTTCAACTTGAAGCCAACAAAGACTCTTACGACCAAGGAACGTAAGAAGAGCAGATTCGGTAATGCGTTCCACTTGACTCGAGAGATTTTGCGATTAACAAAGTTAGTGGTGGACTCCCATGTGCAATACCGTTTGGGTAATATTGACGCTTATCAGCTTGCGGATGGTCTCCAGTATGCCTTCAACCACGTTGGGCAACTAACTGGTATGTACCGTTATAAATACCGCCTCATGCGTCAGATTCGTACGTGTAAGGATCTGAAGCATCTGATTTACTACCGCTTCAACACTGGGCCCGTGGGTAAGGGTCCTGGTGTGGGATTATGGGCACCGAGTTGGAGAGTTTGGTTATTCTTCTTGCGTGGAATTGTTCCTCTACTTGAGCGCTGGCTTGGTAATCTCCTCGCTCGTCAGTTTGAAGGCCGTCATTCCAAGGCAGATGCGAAGAATGTTACAAAGCAGAGAGTGGAAAGTCACTTTGATTTGGAACTGCGCGCAAGTGTCATGCATGATATTTTGGATATGATGCCAGAAGGTATCAAGCAGAATAAGTCTCGTGTGATTCTCAGTCATCTGTCAGAAGCGTTTAGGTGCTGGAAGGCGAACATTCCTTGGAAGGTACCTGGTATGCCAGCACCAATCGAGAACATGATTCTCCGTTATGTGAAAGCGAAAGCAGACTGGTGGACCAACATTGCGCATTATAATCGTGAGAGGATCAAGCGCGGGGGGACTGTTGATAAGACTGTTGTCAAGGTAAGCGTGTTTGTGTCTTTTACTATCTATTGTTTAATGCCGTAAGGAATGATGAACTTACAATTTGTTTCTTCATTTTAGAAAAATATGGGGAGATTGACGAGACTATGGCTGAAAGCTGAACAAGAACGTCAGCACAACTATTTGAAGGATGGGCCTTACGTTTCAGCTGAAGAAGCCGTTGCTATTTACACAACTACAGTCCACTGGTTGGAAAGCAGAAAGTTTACTCCTATTCCATTCCCGCCCTTATCCTACAAGCATGATACGAAACTTTTAATTTTGTGTTTGGAGCGATTGAAGGAGGGCTACGGGTTACAAGTCCGCCTTAATAGTCATGCCAGGGAAGAACTCGGCCTTATTGAACAAGCTTATGATAATCCACACGAGACTCTCAGTCGTATCAAGAGGCATTTGCTTACCCAACGCACCTTCAAGGAAGTTAGCATTGAGTTCATGGACATGTATTCTCATCTTTCTCCAGTCTACAATATTGAACCGTTGGAAAAGATTACAGATGCGTACTTGGATCAATATCTTTGGTACGAGGCTGATAAGCGGCACTTGTTCCCGAGTTGGATTAAACCTGCTGATTCTGAACCGCCGCCTTTGCTAGTATACAAATGGTGTCAAGGTATTAACAACCTAGAGAATGTGTGGGACACAGACGAGGGAGAAAGCGTGGTTCTAATGCAGACACAGTTCGAAAAACTGTATGAAAAAATTGATTTGACCCTATTAAATCGTCTGCTAAGGCTGATTGTCGATCACAATATTGCTGACTATATGACTGCGAAGAATAACATATCGATCAGTTACAAGGATATGATGCATACAAACTCGTACGGTTTAATCCGTGGGCTCCAATTTGCTTCTTTCGTCGTTCAGTACTATGGGCTTGTTCTTGATCTCCTTACACTTGGGTTGAACCGAGCCAGTGAGCTAGCAGGCCCCCCACAAAGGCCCAACGAATATCTTGCATTTGCTGACATTGAAACGGAAACTAGTCACCCTATTCGTCTTTACACAAGGTATTTGGATAAAGTCTATATGCTATTTCGATTTGACTCGACTGAGAGCAAGGACTTGATACAGCGATATCTCATTGAGCATCCAGATCCAAACAACGAAAATGCTGTTGGATACAAGAATAAAGATTGCTGGCCTCGTGACTGTCGTATGAGACTTTTGAAGCGAGATGTAAACCTGGGTCGAGGTATTTTCTGGGACATTAAGAATCGTCTTCCGCGAAGTGTCACTACTCTAGACTGGGATAATTCCTTTGTAAGCGTGTACAGCGCAGATAATCCAAACCTCCTTTTTGATATGTTGGGCTTTGAAGTCCGCATCCGGCCACTCTGTGCGAATCAAAATGTAGGTGTTGGGGGCACAGCGGCCATAACATACAAGGATGGTGTCTGGAATCTACAAAATGAAACAACGAAAGAAATGACGTCGCAAGCACACCTTCGGGTTGAGAAGGATGCTGTGCAGGCTTTTGACAACAGGATCCGTCAGATTCTTATGAGCAGTGGTGCCACGACATTCACGAAGATAGCCAACAAGTGGAATACGGCGTTAATTGGCTTGATGACTTACTATAGGGAAGCAGTTTTGAACACTCAAGAGCTGCTTGACCTTCTGGTAAAGAACGAGAATAAGATTCAAACCCGCATCAAGATTGGTCTCAATAGTAAAATGCCAAGTCGTTTTCCTCCTGTTGTCTTTTACTGTCCAAAGGAGCTGGGTGGTTTAGGTATGCTCTCGATGGGGCATGTCCTCATCCCTCAAAGTGACTTGAGGTACAGTAAACAGACAGAAATGGGCGTTACACACTTCCGAGCCGGTTTGAGCCATGATGCAGACCAACTCATTCCAAATCTTTTCAGATACCTGCAACCATGGGAAAGCGAGTTTGTAGACTCACAAAGAGTTTGGGCAGAGTACGCTCTCAAGCGTCAAGAAGCCAATTCACAAAATCGCCGTCTCACTCTTGAGGATCTTGAAGATTCTTGGGATAGAGGTATTCCGCGTATTAATACTTTGTTCAGCAAAGACAGACACACTCTCGCATACGATAGGGGCTGGAGGCTCAGAACTGAATTCAAACAATATCAGGTGCCTCGAGTGAATCCTTTCTGGTGGACACATCAGCGCCATGATGGAAAACTTTGGAATCTCAATGCCTACAGAACAGATATGATCCAAGCTCTTGGAGGAGTCGAAGGAATCTTGGAGCACACTCTATTTAAGGGCACCTACTTTCCTACCTGGGAAGGTTTATTCTGGGAGAAGGCATCTGGATTCGAAGAAAGTATGAAGTTGTAAGTGTGGATGGCCTTATTCTTTTTAGATTCAACCATCGCCTGTTGCCTTTCACTCACGTTCTGCACGTTTTTCCTTGTCCACTACAATTTTAAACAGCAAAAAGCTTACAAATGCGCAACGCACTGGTTTGACGCAGATCCCGAATCGTCGATTTACTTTGTGGTGGTCGCCAACAATCAATCGCGCAAATGTGTATGTTGGATTTCAAGTCCAATTAGATTTGACTGGAATTTTCATGCATGGAAAAATCCCCACTCTAAAAATCTCATTGATTCAAATTTTCAGAGCGCATTTGTGGCAGAAGATTCACGAAAGTGTAACCATGGATATTGTACAAGTGTTTGACCAAGAATTAGATGCATTGGAGATTGAAAGCGTACAAAAAGAGACTATCCACCCACGTAAATCCTACAAGATGAACAGTAGTTGTGCTGATCTTGTCCTTTTCGCTGCATACAAGTGGCCTGTTTCAAAACCGAGTCTTCTTCATGATACTAAAGATGACTACGAGGGCAATACGACGAACAAGTATTGGCTAGATATTCAACTTCGATGGGGTGACTTCGATTCTCATGATATTGAACGTTATTCCAGAGCGAAATTCTTGGATTACACCACTGACAACATGAGTATTTATCCTTCTCCTACTGGTTGTATATTGGCAATCGACCTCGCATATTCGCTTTACAGCGGGTATGGAAATTACATTCCTGGTGGAAAACCACTTCTCCAGCAGGCTATGTCGAAAATTATAAAAGCAAATCCTGCTTTATATGTACTTCGTGAACGTATCCGAAAGGGGCTTCAACTATACTCGAGTGAACCCACAGAACCATATCTAAGCTCTCAAAATTATGGTGAATTGTTCAGTAACCAAGTCATATGGTTTGTTGACGACACCAACGTTTACCGTGTTACAATCCATAAAACCTTTGAAGGAAACCTGACCACGAAACCAATCAATGGGGCGATTTTTATTTTCAATCCTCGTACTGGTCAGCTCTTCCTTAAGATTATTCATACAAGTGTTTGGGCTGGACAAAAGCGATTATCTCAACTTGCGAAATGGAAGACTGCGGAGGAAGTCGCAGCTCTTATTCGGTCGCTGCCTATCGAAGAGCAACCGAAGCAAATAATTGTCACGAGAAAGGGAATGTTGGATCCTTTGGAAGTTCATTGGTAAGAATTCATGTTCTTCATTAAAATATCTGCCGTATTCATTTCTAACTCTTTTCGCTGTGCAGTCTCGATTTCCCCAATATTGTATTGAAGGGCTCAGAATTACAGTTGCCATTCCAAGCTGCGCTCAAGGTCGAGAAATTTGGAGATCTTATTCTCCGAGCAACCGAGCCGCAGATGGTCCTATTCAATATTTACGATGATTGGCTGAAGACAATTTCGTCCTACACTGCTTTCTCGAGATTGATTCTTATTCTCCGCGGTCTCCATGTGGACATTGACAAAGTCAAGATGCTTCTTCGACCTGACAAGAGTGTTGTCACTGAACCGCATCACGTTTGGCCGTCTCTCTCTGACGAACAATGGATTAAGATTGAAGTGTCTTTGAAGGATCTTATTCTGGCGGATTATGGAAAGAAGAACAATGTTAATGTAACCAGTCTGACCCAAAGTGAAATCCGTGATATTATTTTGGGTATGGAAATTGCTCCTCCGTCGCTTCAACGTGAGCAGGTTGCTGAAATCGAATCCCAGGCCAGAGAGCAATCACAAATGACTGCCACCACTACAAAAACGACAAATGTCCATGGTGATCAAATAGTTGTTACCACTACAACTCAGTATGAGTCTGCGACATTCAAGAGCAAGACTGATTGGAGGGTGCGAGCAATTAGTGCAACAAATCTTCATCTCCGTACCAAGCACATTTATGTTTCATCCGAAGACATTTCTGACGATGGATTGACTTATGTGCTGCCGAAGAATATTTTGAGCAAGTTCATTACCGTTGCCGACCTTAGAACTCAGATAGCTGGATATATGTATGGTATCACGCCAGAGGACAATGATCAAGTACGTGAAGTAAGATGTATTGTTATGGTTCCTCAAGTTGGAAACCACCAGAGTGTCACTCTTCCCAAGAACCTTCCTGATCATGAGATGCTTGAGGGTATGGAGCCTCTCGGTTGGATTCACACTCAACCGAACGAGCTCATTCAAAACAGCAAACAAGTGCTCCCTGCTCCAGATGTTCTTATGCACACTAAATTTGTCGAGAATTCAAAGTCGTGGAATGGCCAAAATGAAATTATCATCACGTCATCCTTCACGCAGGGATCGTGCTCTCTCACAGCATATAAGGTGACAGATTCTGGTTTTGACTGGGGAAAGAAGAATATGAACATTGCTGGTGGCATTGCAAATGCGCAAGGATACAACTCTAATTGCTATGAGAAAGTGCAAATGCTGTTAAGTGACAGATTCCAAGGATTTTTTATGGTCCCTGATGGGGGCTTGGGATGGAATTACAACTTTCAAGGCGTGAAGCACAATGCTTCCATGGAGTACACGTTGAAAGTTGACTCACCAGAGAGATTCTACGCTGAATGCCATAGGCCTCAGCACTTTTTATCTTTTGTGCAGATGGAAGAGGGGGAGGATGCCGAAGATGCTGATCTCGAAAACTTTTTAGAGTAACTAAATTCAATGATACTGTTCTTGAATGCATTCAATCCTAATATGACGTACTATTTTCAACGGCACCGAACTAACATGCTTTGGGGGAAGCGCCAAGGATTGCAAAACAGGAAGTAATTTTAATATTTGAGAGAGCAACATGTTTGAACTCTTTTTCGCGGCTTTTATCTCAATTTCAAATTGCCTTGTTATAAATTTGTTCCAATTTCGACGATATGCACTAGATTTCTGACTACATAGAATATAAAAGTTCAGCTACCGTACCTCACGCACGGTCCTCCCATCACAACACTAAATTAGTTTTGAGTATTCGTACATTGCAGAAAATCTGTAGTTCAAAGCGAAGTCCCAAGTAATGATTGTGGGCGACAGAGTACATAGAATAGTTTGGACAGAATATGTCATTTCACATCAATTGCAGAAAAGCTAGTTCAAAGCGAACAGATAGCATTCATCTCTTTTTTCTTATTTCACCTTCCTTCCTAATTGCTCATCATTTGATTTGTACCTAACCACGTGAACGCATGTTCGGATTCTCGGCCAAGAACACAGATCCAAGCAAAGTGCCCCGATCAATACCGCTGGTCCTGAACGAAGCTCTGATGGAATTACTTAGTCTACCCTCCATTGGGGCCTAAGGTACCTACACTCAATCTTCTTGAGGCACACAAGAGACCAGCATCTACCTTGAGCAAAGTAGGACCCTCCTCTTCTTCAAGTCTACCAACACTGGTCGTGCTGCTGGGAACTAGTAACTCTTCGACGTTGCCAATGCCCATGATTGGGGAAGGAATATTCATACGATGTATGGAAGATACTGAGGTACTACCTTGATTCCTCAGATGGTTGATTACATCACGCGATGTTGCCCACCAAATCTTATCAATCCCAATGTCATCGGGTAGATCCTCTGTGAATTCGGCAATATCAATATTATGGCCTGTTTTATTGCTCTTATCAATCAAATCATGAAGCATGTTTTCTGCGGTACTGTAAATAGTCTCAGCTTCCTTTAGCACAAGACGGAAATCCTTTGCAGTACGTTGTGGAGGGCTCTTGGGAGATTCCAATCTCGGCTTTGTGGAAAGAGTCAAATCCGCCAAAGATACCATTAAACCTCCTGAATCACATATGAATTCCAATTCTTCATTAGAGATGAAATAGTTGAAGTTGACGCGTGCCCAACCTTGTTTGAACATATGATAGCCACGACTCGTGAGCTTGCGGAGATTTCTGGTAATCTCATTGTTCTCTTTCATGAGGCCAAGGTCCAGTGCACTATTTTCGTCCAGAGAAGTAAAGTTGAGAAATAAGAAATCATCAAGAAATATGATTGATGGATTAGTAACCAACTGAAGACTCATCGCTGATACTTACACTGCATCCCGCTCTGGCTTGCATTACCTGTACAGCAGGGCTTGCCCCTACACGATTGCGACTGGTTGTTACAGCATAGTTAATTGAAGACCTCATGCTTGCCCTCCTTTCGGCACGACCAGCATTACTTTGAGGAACTGGCTTAGCAACTTGAACCCTCATCTGACTGTTGAATTGGAATTCTGGGTCGAAAAGAGTGATGACGTTAAACGAAAATATGGGCACACTTTTTTTGGAATCAAAATATGCCAACCTATCACAGCCAGTAAGAGACATATTCATGTCGTTTTGTAGAAGCTTGAATACCATATCGCAATGGTGTCTCTCGATCATTTCTATCCTATCGCTACCAACCATCTGCTTCACTTGAAATGCGAGGCCTGTGCGAATAGCCTGCACTATACCAGGAGTACCTGCATCTTCCCTAGCTTCAATGGATTCTTCA
>Ga0115005_10002798_pt1 | contig 13907 bp, 11 predicted proteins | sample ArcOceMetagenome_FD_87163 | JGI IMG/M metagenome (GOLD analysis project Ga0115005, IMG submission 87163) | Marine eukaryotic phytoplankton communities from Arctic Ocean - Arctic Ocean - Greenland ARC118M Metagenome | ecosystem: Environmental > Aquatic > Marine > Oceanic | place: Arctic Ocean... | reverse complement strand
TGGGGAAATTTGCGAAGATGGACAATTTGATCAAGACGCTTTTGTTTTTGAACGATGAGCACAGAAGGTGCGCATTCAAATGCTCTTTGGTTAGAAGAATAATGACCAGAAAAGAAAGTATAGATAAGAAGTGGCTATTGCACATGTTTCAGGATGCTGATAACAACGTCAGCGCTAGAGCTACGGAGTACATTACTTTACTGTCAGAGTTAGTAGTCGGAGATGGAGCGATGAATCTGGACGAAAAGGAGATCGTTCAAAAGTTGGAGGGCATGAGAGGACTGATGCAATCTATGCTCATGCTTGACAAGAAAATGATCGAAGAAGTTTCTTCAACACCAATTGTAACAAAAGGTAAGAACTGGAACTTCAGAATGCTCTAATGAATCCAAGATGAACATATACTAACACAATCTGAAATTAATCTTTTCAGTCATGGATCGCTTGATCACCACCCCATTTGTGGCTACGTTTTTGTTCGTCGACGTGTGCTTCCTTCTCGCTCTTCTCTTCTGTTTCAGACAGGGCCTCGATGGATTCCTCACGGGGGCAGCAAAGAAGGAGATTTTAGTATCCCTCTTTTTCGCAAACTTCTTCAACGTATACGAAGGAGTCAGGGAATTTGGAAAGATCATTTCACTTGCTGAGTTTGCTGAAAAATGGCCCCAGCTTCTATGGAACTTTGGTACAGCAATCAATCTCATCACTTTCATTTCCGTAACTTTTTGCGTACTATATGTCAGAGTTTCAATCCCGTCGGACGAATCAGAGTCTATCCAGAGAGAGACAAGTCAGATGGTACGGACTTGGTTTGCATTAACAACGGCACTCCTTTGGCTTCGTTTCATCAGCTTTGTCAAATCTATCAATGCGAAATTGGCGACGTTCACCATGGCAATTGTGCAGGTTAGTTACATTTGACATGCATATTCTACTTGTATGCAGCTTGCCTTCTAACAAATCTAACGATTTCACTGACATATATTTGCAAACTCTACACGTACTCATAGATCACGAAAGATATCTTCTGGTAAGTACCATTGCAATTGATTTATTCACTACCTTCAGCACCAAAACTTATAATCCACTTCATGCTATAAACTTTCAAGGTACTTGGTAATTTTGGCGATAATTATCGTTTGCTTCTCCCAGGTGAGACGCATCCGTTGGTATCAATGCTGCCACATTACTCTCATGTACCATTTCACATTACTAACGTCATCATCCAACAGATATTTTTCACTATGCTGGTCCCCGATAATTGTTCTGCTCGTGAAGACTCACCTGTTTGCAACCCCCGCGAATACTATCTATCTGTGTATTCAATATTACTTGGAGACTGGGGAGGTTTCAGTAGAGAAGGCGACTTCGAGAACAAAGAGCACGCGTTGGTGGTGTTTGTGGGATTCTCTTTCGGCATCGCTATTGTCCTTTTGAGTGTGCTTATTGCTATCATCGGCTTTTCTTACGAAAGATGTCTTGAAAGGTCAGAACACCTTTTAGGAAGATCTCGAATAAGCCTCCTTGCAGAGCTTGTTGCATTCCGCAACGCGAGAACGAAATTCGATCCAAAGAAATATAGAGAATTCATTGAAAACATTGACTGGAAAAATAGAGCTACGGCAGCCAAAGTCTGCCTAACTTCCATCATTGTAATTGGCTGGATCGTCGCCGAGTTCATTGGTTCGATGGCAAATTCCGACAAGTCCCCATTTGTCAGAATTGTTATTGCACTTTCCACTATTGCAGGGAACTGTATATTGTTTGCAGTTTTCATGTTCTTTCTTTCACAAGAGACAGACAACGGAAATGACAACTATTGGGGCAATGTCCAGGGAAAATTCAGCCACATCGTTACATGGTTAATGACTCTTTTACTTGGGGAAGGCAGAAACAATAAACCCAGAATTCTTAGCGAAGCAGAGAAAGTGTCTGTTGCCGTGAAGAGTGAAGCAGAGAAAATGTCTGCAGCTGTGAAACAATTCGAGGCTTTGGTTCTAGAGCATAAACAGCTTCACAAGAATATCATAAGGGATAATCGTCGCAGGCAAGACGCCAGAAAGAGAGGTTCAGACGATAGGAGTGAAATTTAGGGGGAACTCTTATTTTAGCAAGCATGACTTGCTTTTAGTGTAGGATCCTAAAAAGTAAAAACGGGTATTAGACGGTTTGGTAGAAGAAATGTTTTCAAACGAAACTGGCTTAAATAGCTAGATTAGCTTCTTTCTTCCATACTCTCAATTATTAAAAATGCCAAACAAACAAGCAACAAAAGCGCAGCAGCAAGCGAAAAGCACAAAGGTTTCATAAATAATAACTAACCACCGAAGTACCAACAAACAGGATAGGAAAACAAAGCATCCATATCTTGCCTTTTGTCACTATATTGAAGCATGTCTTTCTTTGGAAAAGCTTCGAAAATGAAGAAGAAGAAGAAGGACGCTATCGCTAGTGACGATGGCCTCGAGTCTTTTGGTTTGTTTTGCAGCTCTATGCTAGACAATGCCGATCGTACAAAAACAGCAAGGTCCACAAAGCTAAGACCATCTCAAGGCAAAGCTCCTAAGATTCAAAATATGATATCCAGACTGACTGCAAAAGACAATGCGAGAAATAGAAAAGTTGATCAAAGTGCTGCAATTCCTCGTCGAGTGACACCCCTACCGAAACAGTCCAGTGCTAGCGCATCAAGTGAAAAACGCCCTATTTTGCAATCGAGGAAAAGAGCATCAGGTACAGCTACCAAAGCAGCAGGAAACAAAAAGCAGGCAAAAGGCAGTTCCCAAGCAGGCATATCGAGTTTCTTCACATTGGCATCAAATATGAAAAAGGAAGGTAGTACTGAAGTGCAAGTACAGCCACAAAATTGCATCAACGCAAAAGTTGACAGTAGTACAGAACTTTCTGATGCCGGAAAGTCGACGTTAGAGCCAACAATATTAGCATACGATCTGCCTGTTATACCTCAAACCTCACATGATTCTGCAGCAAACGCAGAGACCAATGCATCTTTCAGTCTTTCTAGATCTTCCTCCATGAAATCTACGCCTGAAGAAATCTCGTCGATTACCGAGAAGGAGGCGGATTCTAAACAATGTTTAAAACAGAAGAAAGAAGAAAAAAGGCGGAAAGAAAATAAAAGAGTGTTTGGACGGAGAATCGCATCATCTCATTTGCTTGCGCAATTAGAAAGGAGATGTACTCATAATACCAGATGTGATCACAATATGGATGCTGGATATCACGGAATGAGGGGCAACGTGCTTCGAAAATGGAGTCGGATACACAACGTTCATTTGGAAGTTGGCATGAACGACGCGGAAATTACGTGTATGGAATTCGACTCTGACGGTGTGCTCCTTGCAATCGCAGATAATTCAGGCTACATTCGAATTTTCGACTTCGACGAAGTCAACGCTGCTGATATAGCCACGAGACGAAAGCACCAAAAGGAAGGCACTTCACAACGATCAAGACCCATTTCACCATTCATTATGTTTCGAACAGGCACTGATCGCATAAGTTCACTGACTTGGAATCCTTTCAATGAAAACATTGTCGCTGTCACTTTTTTGTAAGTCGTGCCTTTCCTTCTGATATTCTATTGCATGGTTTCTCATCACCTTTACTCACATTGCAGAACTTGATTTCTCAGTAATAAACGTGAAGTGCGCATATTTGATGTCTCCACATCTTCTAACACCGGCCCTTTTTACTCGAGCCTGATTGATAATAATTCTCGGAGCACCAGTTCTTCGTCTTTGAAATTCGTGTCGGTCAATAGAGTACTAGTAGGAGGAAATGATGGCACGTTAAGTCTCTGGAAATACACTCCTCCATCTCGAGGTAGTAATTCAACTCAGAATCGTGCCATTTGGTTTTTCAATCCATGGGGTACTAGTGTATCCGGTGGAATCACTGAGATTGTACACTTATCTTCGAGCCCTTCAAAAGAAAAAAATGGCTTACTTCTTGTGGCAACCTCAATTGGATGCTTTTCTCTGATCGACATGAATTGTTGTTCCAGAAAGTCATTTTCGTCATGTATGACTCCAAAGATATTGAGCATTTGGAATATCTCACAGCTTAGTGCCTTGAAGAAGCATGTTCTGCCAAGTAGTAAATGGATGGGAGCGAAGAAGATATTTGTTTGGTCGGACAAACCAACATTCAGGGATGGTAAATTGGGCATGGACAAAACGGTAGAAGTAGCAGTTGTTACTAGTGGGGGGTGGGTCATTGCATTGAAGTTTGACGTTACGAAGAGTAAAGTTGCCGCTATGACCGCTCGAGTTGTCCATCGCAGCCCCACAGTTATTCAATGTGATTCCTCGCAGACATCGCTTTATGACGGACCTGATGCACCCGCAAGTGTTCCCGATTTTGCATCTGTCCATGGAATATTTGATAAAACTACCTCACTGATAGTTGTGACAAAGACAAAACCGATGTATCAAGTTTTGCCTGATTATGATAAGCGAGTTTTGGGGCAAAGCATTGGAAATGGTGGTCTCATCCGTTCTAATATGAAGGCAGACGGACCAGATGGACTGGCCGTCATTCATCGCCACGTAGGCGCACAATTTGATATTCCCATTGATGGAAAGCTGAAGCAGTTAGTCATCCACCCAGACAACGAGTGGATTTTGGCAACAACTATATCCTCTGCAGGACAACGACATCTTCAACTAATGAATTTGAGATCAGAAGAAAGAACACCATCATGACACGACAACTGACCCGATAGGTACTAATCGAAATATCGAAAAAGAAGACCGAGATGCCGAGGATTATATCTGGGTGCTACCGAAGTTCGTGTTAGTAGTGTAGTGTTTTGAATTCAATGCAACAACAGATCAGGGTTCTATTCATCGTTTTCGTTGGCAATCATCGCATCATAATAGTATTGCTGATAATTATTTTGAACTGTATCCATTCTTCATTGTATTTAGGAAAAGTTTGAAAAAGGCATTCACAATTTACGTTACACTGTCCACCGGCACTGTCAATACGCTAGTACAGTATGTCAAACCAGCTACGACCTTATGTAAATAAAGTATCTCTACTTATTCTTTATGGGTTCGTACAAAAATGAAGATTATTTGGAACGTTATAAGTTTGACGTTGGGCCGTTTATCAAGATCGATGACCGACGTCAAGGATAATAATTTATCCAGCAGTTTCAAACGGCCGGCGTTTGCGTTTTCGACGCCTTCTTTCTTCTTCATGCTTCATGCTCTCCTGAGCTCTGAGCTAAAAAGCATCCCTCAATACCGGTACCTACATACTAAGAACACATCTAGCACCAGGAACAAATACGATGAAGACATTTCTACTTCTCTCATTTAGCCAGTTCTACGGAAGTTATGCATTTGGAGGACCATCGGTATTACAGGGATCAGATTCATCCTCGTTTCTGAAACATGAATATAGGCCGTCAAGAACCGCATTGGAGTGTCAGTTACTCGGTATGAATTGCGCAACACCCACCGACTTCACATTCAGCTGGAAGGGTTTTGCACGAAGAGGAGGAGAGACAGATGTTCACTGCCACGGTTGGGGAATAACATTTTATGAGGGGAGAGGTATACGAGCTTTTCATGACCCTTCACCTGCATGCTCCTCTCCAATCGCGGCCTTAGTTTCAACATACCCTATGCGAACGTATAATATGATGGCACACATTCGCTATGCTACGCAGGGCGCAGTCTGCCTGGAAAATGTGCATCCTTTTTCCAGAGAAATGTGGGGAATCCAGTTTTCATTTTGCCACAATGGCGATGTTCCGCTCTTCAAATGTGCAAAAGGTGAATTGCCTTGGATAGGAGAAGTAAAAGGTGACAAAGCTTATTATCCCGTTGGTGATACAGATAGCGAAAAGATTTTCTGCGCAATCCTAAATTCTCTGAAAGTGAAATTTTCTACCTTGCCTTCTTTACCTGTTCTGCATGAATATCTGCGAGAACTATTACAGGAAATTGTGGAGTCAGATGAGGAAGCCACAATATTGAACTTCCTTCTCAGTTGTGGACAATACGTACAATTCGCGTACTCTTGGCCAGGGTCGAGGCCAGGATCGAATGTTTGGAATGGCTTGCATTATGTGGTGAGAGAGCCGCCTTTCAAGAGGGCTGCGTTATGCGACTGTGATTATGAAGTTGACTTTTCAGAACTAGCTGGTGATAAAAGCAGAGTTGCGGTAATCGCTACGAAACCGTTGACTCTAAACGAAGAATGGATTGAGTTTGACAGAGGCCAGTTAATCATGTTTGATGATGGAATACCACATTTGTCACCAGAGCATAGTCTAGACTCGGAGCTATCAGGTCATGGGCTCGACAGTGATTATCATCCGATGCAGCCGCCATTAGCTCTTGAAGAAGACATGCGAAGATACAAAAAAGGACGAATTTCTCAAACCTTCACTGCAGAAGGCATATAATTCTTAAAACGATGAATCACTATTAGAAACTTTGACTGGAGACTAAGTTAGAAATTAACCTTCTTCCTCAGTGTGACATTATTTTAAAGGAGATGAAAAGCAGAACGACTTTCTCAAACCTTCACTCGGACGTTTCTATAATTTCAAATCTGAACTATATTGTTTACTTCTTCAATTAGGAGAATAACGGATGTATGTACTATGAATGTTTAAGGTGAAATTTACCACTTTTTGGTACACAAGTCGAAAACTCCTTGAACGAGGTCAGTTCCTCTCTTTACTACTGCCTTCTCCATTGTCTCAGCGTAAGGGACAGGAGCATCGTCCATACACAATCTCTTTACGGGAGCATCCAAGAGGTCAAACAATTCTTCGGATACCTGTGCACTAATGGTAGCTCCAACTCCTCCACTCTTGGTACTCTCATCAAGGATGCAAAGCTTATTAGTACGACCCAAACTCTTGGCAATAGTTTCCATATCGAGAGGCTTCAATGCACGAAGCTCAATAAGATCAATATCAAAGCCCTCTTCAGTAATGGCATCAAGAGAATTTTGGGCCTCCTTAACTCCGTGGAGGTAAGTCAAAACAGTAACTGCATTTCTGGACTTGACGGTTTTCTCGGAAGCCTCGTGAAGGAGTTCAGCCTTGTTGAGGGGCATGCATTTGTCAAGATCAACCTTGCCCTTGGCTTCCTTCATCATCTTAACAGGAGCAAAGAGGAAACAAGGGCCATTATCACGAATCATACTCTTGGTAAGACCATAAGCAGCATCGGGAGATGCAGCAGTACAGATCTTCAAACCAGGAATTCCCATAATATAAGCATGGAAAGGCTGACTGTGCTCAGCTCCAAGAGCCTGATTAGGGGCGGTTCCGCCTGCTCCGACAATAGTCATGGGCATGTCAAACGCTCCTCCAGTGGTAGCGAAGGTGTTTCCAGCAGAACTAAGCTCAGCCATTCCATAAATACCGAAGTTGGTGTTCATCAACTCAACAATAGGACGGTATCCATTCATAGCCTCTCCAAGCGCCTTTCCAATGAAGTGACCCTCATCAATAATCTCGTCAGCAGCACGGATCTTTCCATAAGTTTGCTGAGTAAGCTTAGGAATATCATAAGAAGAACCAGCTTGAAGATCCTCAGCATGGATGGTGGTTCTAGGATCACGAAGCATCTCCTCGTGGATAGCAAGGTTGATTGCGTCTCCAATAGAAAGCTCTCCAGCATTTGACTTATCGCGCAAAGCTGCGATGTGAGCCTGTACATTGTCCATCTGCTCGGGGTTAATGGTTCGCGCATTCACAGCATCAGCGTAAGCAGGTGCCTCTTTCTTGTTGTAGTCAGTATCAGGTGCATCAGGGTACTCAAGCTCCTTTGCCAATTCAACAGGAGGCATGTTGGAGGCATCAGCAAATTGAACTGCAGCCTTTACTCCAGCAAGAGTTTCCTTTCTTGCGGCCTTTAATTCGTCCTCGGTGAACACACCGCTAGCAATGTATTTCTCCTCGAAAAACTTGATAGGATCTTGTTCAGCTCTTGCCCAAACCTTCTCCTCCTTACGACCACGTTCATGCTCGGGATCAGCAGGAGAGTGTCCATTGAAACGGTAGGTGTGGACCTGAAGCATAACAGGTCCCTTTCCGCTGCGGATGTAATCAATTGCTGCCTTTCCTCCCTTAGCAACATCTACTGCATCCAAACCATCAACCAAAAGCCCAGGAACTCCGTAATGTTGCCCCTGCATGTAAACGTCGTTATTCTTTGCAATATCAGGGGTAAAAGTGTTAATAGCTCTTCCATTATCAATGGTAAGGATCAGAAGAGGAAGATTGTCCTTAGAGGCAGCATTCAGGATTTCAGCCATACGTCCATTCTGTGATCCTCCCTCTCCAACGAAGACTACACTGATGCGATCGTCATCTGCAGGAGGGGCAACATCCTGCTTCTCAATGTCGGCATCATCAGAAATTCCAAGAGCCTGGTCAATCAAGATACTCTTTGCAGCTCCAGCAGCATAAGGAAGCTGCTCAGCAACGAGAGCCCAACCTCCTTGGAAATAAGTTTTTTTGTCGAAAATGTGCATGGATCCTCCAGCTCCCTTACAGGTTCCAGTTTCCTTCATCATGAGCTCAGCCATGATAGCACCAGGGTCGACTCCACTAGCAAGAGCGTGAGTGTGCTCACGGTAATAAGAATACTTCTTATCTCCGTTTTTGATAGCATAATCGACAAGACCCGGAATACTCTCCTGTCCGTTATCAAGATGCATGAATCCACGAATCTTTCCCTGCATGTATGCCTGGTTACATGCGTTCTCAAAGGCACGAGCCAAATTCATGGAATTGTAGAGTTTGAGAAGAGCCTCCTTGTCGGTTTCCAAACTATTGTAAGCCTCAACTTCTTCTGCGGAGTATCCGAATCTCTCGGTAAGCTGCACGGTTGTTGTTAGTACGATGATTTTTTGCATTGAGAAAAATGGTGTCAACTATCTTAGACACTTACCTGATCAGCAATCTTGGACCAGTCCATATCAATTGGTGGACGCATGGGAACAAATGCCTCAGCTGCCTAAGAAAACCAGAATAGTTAGAGACTGACGACATAAATATAATGTTTTGTTCTCATGATAATAATAGTACTCCTCTCACCTCAGTTTCGGTTACTGTAGCTGACATCTTCCTAGAAATGTCATACTTTGCAACATTGGGAGCAAACGCATTGTTTACAACTCTTCCCTTGGGTGCAAATCTGTATGAAATGATAACAAATGAAGAATTAGAAGATGGGGAGATAGATAGATTCGCATGTCGAGTATTCATTCCATTCCAACAATTTGGCGATTACGAAACAATGATCCTGCGCATACATGAACTACTGTGCATAGATCATTGTGCTCGTAGGTCTCCTCTGCCTCATGTTAATAGACTTTCAATTGTTCTAGACTTGTATATGATGCAGCGAAAAGAATTCGATGAAATCCTAGGATTCTCATCAGAATTCCAGAATTTGAGAATCCCAGAATTCCGAAGAATGGTCGAAAACTGTCTGCCCAATGCATTGAGAATGTTTGCATGTTGCTTTGCTCATATCCAAAAGTTGCTTTCCAAACTGGACATCAAGCAGGTCCCTTGACTTACGTGAAAGATGAAACAGATGCAGCGCAAATGGCTGATACAAGTGCAGTGTGGCGGAAGTACATGGCTGCAACAATAAAAGTGCTAAAGATCTTTCTTGTGATCTTTCTTATGGAAACAATGAAAATGTTGTTGTTTGTTGTCTGTTGGCAACTCGCCGCCACGCCCGCCCAAGCAAGAAAGATCTGTACGTTGCTTCCCGCGGCGCAAATTGTCCAAATCGAGAACACGTACTTCTGATTTACTTGATCCCCCAACCCAACGAAACACATGTTGAAGGTATGTGGCAAATAATACGGAGTCGAAATACGCATTATCATTGTCCTTTTGATGGGTAATAGAGGCCTTTAAAAAAGACCGGATAAAATACAGAAATGCCATCGAGCACCAGCACGAACGAAGATTCGTATCTTTTTTGCATTCCGCCCATCACCCATCACCGGAATTCAAGGCTCAAGGGTCTGCATCAATTGGAGTTACCAACCTCTTCTCATACTCATATTTCATATTGGCAGAAGAATCACTCAGAGCGATGAACACAAGCGCTCACGAATTGGATGACGACGAAGAAAACGTTGCAACAGAGGATTTTCCCTCTGCCTCAGAGGAAACTCCCCTGATTCTAGCTCCAGCAGGGCAGGTCAGTTTTATTTTTTATAGGAGTTGACAGTATTTATTGCAAAAACTGTCGCTGATTTTACTTGATCTTCTTTTCGAATGCACTATTGCAGGTGGGAGGATATTCCATGCCTCTAAAGGGAGTTTTAGGAGGCTTTCCTCACACTACAATGGCTCCTGCTAGGAGATCTATGCATGAAATGTCAAACCTTGTAGAGGATGAAAACATGTTCAAAGCGACGAGCTCTTCGGAGATGTTGAGCAAGTCATACACCGTTAATTCAGACGGTAACATTGCTTATCAAACACCACTTCAGATGAGTCGGCACGAATTGTATGAAAGTATCCCATTCACTGCTGTCTTTGGTCTGCAGAAAAGGGAAAGGAGCCTATCTGTGGCTGTGTCTAGCTATGCTGCAGATCTTGACGTTTTAGAAGCCGATCAGATGTCCATGGCGCAATCTCAGAAGCATTTGAGTTCCTATGAACTGGCAGCGAGGCACTCGCAGGCAAGCCTTATGCTTTTGGAAGAATTGGAACTCGATAATGTGATGGTGACAACTCCTCTCATTTTTGCAGTTATGGTAGCTGCAATGGGACAATTCCTTGTTGGATATAATATTGGAGTCTTGAATGCCCCAGCGAGCGTTGTTTTCCCTGGTCATAGCACTGCTGAGTGGTCGCTTGCCGTCGCCGCCTTTTGTTTTGGAGGGCCTTTTGGTGCAAACTATGCTGGACAGTTGGCTGAAACTAGAGGTCGCCGTGGTGCTCTCTTGATTTGCACATGGACCTTCCTTTTGGGAGGAATCCTCCAGACTGCCGCTGTAAACATGTATTGTATTATTGCCTCGAGATTTATCATTGGACTTGCATCTGGAATTTCTACAGTGATTGTGCCCATTTACCTCGGAGAGCTCGCTCCTCCCACCCTTCGTGGAACTCTGGGAACGCTCACCCAATTCGCTTTGGTTGTAGGCATTCTCATTTCAGACTTTTTCGCGTTTCCCTTCGCAACTCACGATAAGTGGCGCGTTCTGTTTTCCGTAACTGCTTTCGTTGCGTTGCTGCAGCTTCTCTGTGCACCTTGGTTGTTGGAAAGTCCTAGGTGGCTTTTGAGCAAGAAACCTGACTCTAAAAAGGCTCGTTACATTATCAAAAAATTGCGTGGATTGCGCTACGATCACGAGGTCGCGACTGAGGTGGATCACTTTGTTGGTGCCATGAATTGTCAGGATGTCACGGATGGAAGTGTGCACAAGACCATGGGCTTCACAGACATGATTGCTGACAAAAATATCAGACTTCTTGTCGTCAGTTGCTTTGTTCTGCAGAGTGTACAGCAGCTTTGCGGTATTAATGCAGTGTTCTACTACTCGACTTCCTTCTTTGAGGGAGTGATTCCTAATCCTCTTATCGGAACGACTTTGGTAGGTGGGGTAAACGTTATCGCTACATATGCTGCTCTTCTCTTGATGGATTCTTGTGGACGCCGAACACTCCTCCTTGTGTCAATGGCTGGAATGCTTTTCAGTTGTCTTGTGATTGTTTCATCCCTTTTGGGCTACTTCTCCAATATCACTGCATTGGTCGCTGTCAACGTCTACGTTATTTTCTTTGAAATTGGACTTGGGCCCATTCCTTGGTTAATTGTGGCTGAAATGTTTGATGGCAAGTATGTTGCTACCGCCATGTCAGCTTCGTCGCAGATTAACTGGTTCTTCAACTTCGTGGTTGGTTTGGTCTTTCCATACCTCAACAAATATCTTGGACCCTATTCGTTTGCTCCTTTTGCCATGGTCCTTTTCTTTGGATTTATCTTCACTGCTATTTGGCTTCCAGAGACTCAGGGAACTACTCCTGAAGAATTGCAGGCCCAGCTTATCAAGAAGAATGAAAGTGTTGTATACCACAACATGAGTTTCGTGGGCGATATGCTTGGTGGGGACGATGGGCAACAAGGAAATCTTGGTGACGAATGGCGCATTGCTATGGATCAGGTGAGAAAGGAGGAGGAAGATGCGATGTATTCGGGTAACTATAACTATGGATTCAAACCCATTGGCAAAACGATCGAGGAAGAGGAGGAGGTTCCTGCCTCTGCTACGGGAGGGTTTATGGCAGGTTTCATCTAATGTAGATGAAGCATTTTTAATAGAAATAAATGATATATGGATGGTTGCATTACTCTCTTTTTGCTGTAGTTAGATTTCAGATTGGCACAACTCTTTTTCATTTGTTCATATGATTATGGTACAGTACATTACTAAACGATCATATCGTCATCGTCGTCGTCGTCATCATAGACCCTCTGGTTCTTATTTCCAATCCTCTCAATGGCGAAATCAACTTCGTCATTCTTAACACTAATAGAATTTCCCTTCAAAGCAACTTGTGTCAAGACGTCGGTAAATTCCGCTGTCTTTGTAAAATCTTTATCAATTTCTCGCATCAACACCAATAGTGTAATTGTAAATATCAAGTAACCAAGATTGGATGTGAATGGGTACCACCTCTCATAAAATAGTTGACCAATGGACAGCGCAGTGGTCCCAAACATGGGGAAGAACCACGGGTTGAGACACGATGAATGGACCACCATGGAGGAGTTTGATCCATATCTAACGAAACAACAGTTACCAGCCCAACGAAATAAATTAGTCACAAATATTCAAAATCATTGCAATCTACAAAGTAACTCTGCGGAAAATCGAATGCACGTGAACGTACCTCCAAAGCGCTATACTCAAAAAGAAGCTACAAAAAATGAGAATGGCTGTCGGAATCAAGCTCATCAAAACGTGCATCGAGTAAACACTATCGGTCGTCTTTTCCCTGTCCCAAAGCTTCCACCACCCTGTCCTACCCGCCAACTCATCAGGTTTATCTTTCTCCCTTAATAAATCCAAGTTAGCTAGTACCCCCGTGATCAAACAAACCAGAGCAATGAATCGAATAAGGTTACGGAATACAAAGGATTTGACGGGTGTGGAGAAAACTCCTTGGACCCTCCTCCCCAGCCGCCCTTCATCAAAAAACATTCCGCAGAAATGTACCGATCGCCGTTTATGAACCAAATATGTCAATTCAAAAATAGTGACAAGGTAGATTGGGACTTGTGTCGCTTGCAATACAAAAACTACTTTGAGCAGGCCGTAGTCGTCCAATTGTTTATCGATGATTGCGCCACTGGCTGCCAGGGCAATATTCTCAAGGAGGCAGAATATGCATGCTAGAGGAAAGAGGAATCGCACCGAGTAGAGGCGGTGGTAGTGCCTCCGTGTGTTGGTTCGGAAGATTGCATGGATTGCAGTGAAGAGGAATATGATCGAAAGGAGAGAGAAGAGCACTATTTGCAATATCGTCGGTTTCTCTGAGGCGTTATCGATGAACGTCATTATTCAAAGTATAGTGTTTCGATGGAAGTAGTAGGTGGTGGACTTCGTTTGATTCTATATTATCTGAGAGGGTACCAAAATGGGAATACTCCAGAGCTTTTACAATTTGTTACAACCTTGAAGGAAGGGGATTTCAGACATCGCATACACTCGCGCTCAATAGAAATGTAAATACTAAATAAATAAATACTAAATTAGAATGACAAAAACCAATCATCCCATGGGCTTCATTTTCATCCATATTGGCAACACCATTCAACATAGAGAATGCCCGCACGAGATCGGAGGGAGGAATCAGACCTCTTCATTTTCAT
>Ga0115005_10002797_pt1 | contig 13912 bp, 15 predicted proteins | sample ArcOceMetagenome_FD_87163 | JGI IMG/M metagenome (GOLD analysis project Ga0115005, IMG submission 87163) | Marine eukaryotic phytoplankton communities from Arctic Ocean - Arctic Ocean - Greenland ARC118M Metagenome | ecosystem: Environmental > Aquatic > Marine > Oceanic | place: Arctic Ocean... | reverse complement strand
CCTTTCTTGTGGAGTTCTTTTGAGGAGTGATTACTTAAGCCCTTTGTCAAAAGTCGCAGATTTTTATGTACAGATCTTACACCTGATCTCTGAGGCTGCCCAGGGATGTTAAAACGACCCCGTCCCAGCCATAGGGGGAAGGATTCGTTAAATTACTATGTAGTGTGCGCCCTACATAACGGTTCCTTACTGGTTTGGTGTAAGATTTGGAGATCATGATTCTACAGCTAAATGACTCTGATTGGAAATTAAAAAAATAACAAAAATCTGAAAAAAATACCGTGCACGACGCGGTAGAATCTATGAAAGGCAAAAGGCAAGTTTCGTACACCAGAAGACACTCTTACCAGGAACCAACTACTACTGTATCATCTCATAACCACTTAAGTAAAACCCAAGCTGTCGATCTACTGGCCAGCTCTAGAATCTAGAAGAGAGTATCATCATCATTTTTCCAGGTCTTCAAACGATTTTAGCATCCTCAATAATCGAATTCATATGACGCCTATACGCTTTGGAGAAGCAAAGCATTGTAGTGTTTTTGTGCTTTACATATGCATGACGTTCTGCACTCTGAAGAGGATCAACTGTTTTTCTGTGCCCAACATCACACCTAGCGCACAGGTCATTAACGCAGATCCTGTGATTGTTTCTCTTCAGAACGTGTTCGACGAAAGGCAAATCAATAGCATGATTTCAATAATCCAACGATCTGAAAGAATTTCCACCAACAATTATCAGGAAGATGTGTTCTCAGACCAAGCATACGAGCGAGAAGATGTTTTCTTTCGAAAAATTGCGAAACCTTTTCGAGATGAAATTCCTGTCGAATATCAATCACCCGATGAGATGTTTGTCTATGCAGTGTCGAAGTTCCAAGAACGGTTGACGGAAGAGGATATTATCCAAGGTGCAAATGCAATCCAACGAAGGCAAGCTGTAGAAAAGTGGAAGAGTGAAGAGGGACAAAGAATATTGGCAATGTCAGATGATGGATTTGAAAGTATAGGCAAGCGCTATCAAATGCCTGGCGATCTATACCATCAGATAGAATATGTTATACCTCAATTACTATCGGATAATTGGACTTTGAGAGATGCAACGATTGTATTCTACGACAGTGGTGATTCGCAAGGTAAGATATGATTTAGCAGGTAAAAGAATTCAATTGAGGTGCACTATTACTGTATTTTTTCATGTTTTATTCTTTGTTTACCCTTTTTATAAAGTCCCGCATCTTGATCCATGCGATGCGACAATCTTGGTTTGCCTGAAAGAATGTGAAGAAGGAGGAGATACGTGCTTTCCAATGTTGAATTACCGGCATGAGAATTCTTCGGGCAATGGATTATTGTTCTTTTCATCGAATTCAATCAACGGCAGCGATGAAAAAAATGTCATGGCTTTGCATCACGGAGGAAAGGTTTGCAAAGGGGAAAAGATAATTGTTCAAATGATGTTGGATTGGAATGGGCAAGCCGACCCTGAAGCATGTTGGCTGGACGTCGTCCTGAATGTGTAATTGATCCGACGGAACTGGCACAGGATTAGGCATCGCAAGATATCTTCTTTATTCTTAGTCGTTAACCCAAAATTGATTGCAATGTTCCAGCTCGTTGCGTCATCAGTAATAAATCTACTAATACTTCCAGTATTTTCAATTTCGTATCACTTTACCCATTTTACAACGCAAATTGATCCTGATATTTACATTGCTTCTCTACGATATCTCAATTACAAGCATTCATTCTATCAGCAGTCCTAAATACAGCAGAGATGGAGGACGGTTTATTACTTTTTAAAGATTTTACATACAAATGGTATACAACGTTTAATGTGATGATGTCCCAATGCTTATGAATAGTCACTAGGTAGAAATTTGTTAGTAGTTTGAATTTCGCGTTACTCTTCCTCGGGTTCCAACGATTTCACAAATCGACCCTTAACACGCGGCCTGCTATCAGCAAGCTTTTTACGGCAATCATACTTGATCCGCTTTCTCCAAATGCGATTCTTGCGTTTTGAATGGAATTTAGAAATGCGTTCTCTTCTAGCTTCAGGTAAATATATTCCTATTCTCCCCCCTTTATTCAGGAGTTCCATAGGGCACGATGTGTGCGAGATTGTTCCGTTCATTGTGCTTTGTAAAATTTGGGATGAAAGCGAAGCGGCAGCTGCAGCAGCGGCCGCGCTACCTTGTGGCATGTGCAGCGTATCTTCTTTGGACGATCCACTGCTGCCACCAACAACTGTTAAGTGGTGCTTGGCTTTAGAACCAGACTTTCCATGGTGATACGTTGGAGTGACTCTACTTGGAGCCTTTCCATGCCTTCCACCGCTAGTCTTGTTTCTCGATCCATACGCGACCTGAGGACGTAATAAAGACACGGGATTAGGAATATTGTTTATTGAAGAGTTATTTTTGAGGGCAGGATGTTGACGTTTCTGTTTCCCAGATGCTTGTGGGAACAGCAATTGAGCGGCCGGGGTCTCAACGAACCCCGCAGACGCGAGAAGGTTCAATTCGTCTGTCTCATTTAGATCGATGGATGTCCTGCGCGTCTTCTTGAGGGCGGTCTCTTCATGAATTCCTCCATCAGAGAAACTGATCGGGTCGAAGATAATGGAATCTCCTCTTGGGCGACCTCCGTTAAGAGCTTCACTCTTCAGATCAATTGCATAGTCTAGAGATGTACTGAAAGAGAAGAGCTCAAACGACATGCCCCTTCCTCGATAAGGAGGGATATCAGATGGGGCACTGGCATCTGAGGGTTTTCTTACAGCGTCGTTAAAAGAAGTGGTCATTGGTGGTAACTCAGCTGATGATTCAGTGTAGTCTCCTAATGGTAAGTCAAAGTCAAAACCCTCAGCTGTAGGGGAGAAACCAAACAAGGATGAAAGTTAGAAAACAAGTTGATTCAGTACAAGAATAGTCCATGTACAAAATAATGCTTGTCAACACGTGTAATACTCACGATCGAGATCGATGGAGAATATTCGTCTTCTAGATGATGTGAAAGCATCAGATTCATTGCCACCCGTTTCGTTAGACTTTGTTGGAGTGAGCGCAGTAGAAATAATTTCGGCAGCAGGTGTTTCATCTTCCTTCTTAACTTGGATAAACGACAAAGTGTTTGTTGGCAATGGTGCAGAAGGAGGTGCTGCTTGAGGCTGTGTTGAAGTAACTGCTCCAGCTAGAGTAGGATCTAATGCTGGACGCTTTCTTGAAATCTCTTCTGATTCCTTGCTCTTGATCATGGCGCGAGTCATTGGTTGTTTTGGAGCTACCGACACGGCATTTTTATGTATATCATTGGAAAGTAACGAAAGTAGGGGATTTGGAACAGGCAAAGAAGGTTTAGGTGCAAACCTTGGTGTTTCCCGAACGCTCGCATATTCTGCCTTTAACCCGACATTTCTAGTTTTGGCTCCCCTTGTTTTTGCTCTGGTATTCGCCCTTGACGCAACACTATCGGCAGAGGCAGTTGCTTGCGGTGTTTCATTTTCAACAGTCTGTGCAGATGTTACTGGTATCGAAGTAACATCCGTATTTTCAGCTGTTGCTTCGCTTTTTACAATAACATTATCATCGCCCCCAGCTGGTAAAACTGACGGTTGTCCTTTAACCTCATCTTCATTTCCTTTTCGTCGCTTTTCTGCGCTCATGCAAACATCACCTCTGCTGTCAAGAGAATCGCTTAAGGGTTGAGTCGATGACTCTATTTCTCCTTCATGCACAACTTGGCTATGAGTTTTTCCAAGACCGTCCAGCAGGTCTTCTTTCTTCACTACACTCTTAACAAGTGCAACCGCTAATATTTGCTTCTCAATCCTGTGTATACAATCAGCATTTCTTTCCTCATTTGCTAAGATTCTATCTTCCTCATGCATCAACACATCTCCCACGTCTATGTGAGGATCAGAGTCATCCGAAGAATCACCTGAAAGATCACCTTCACGTCCCTTAGAAATCCGAGTCGACCGTCGAGTCCCCTTCGATGGTGACATACTTGTTATACTTGTGCTTGAACCAATCATCATCGCAGAAGCAGATCCCTCGGAACAAGTATCATTATTAGGTTCGTCAGTGGTCAAATCATTCAAAATGTTTGGAGAGGGATGCTCACAGACTGCCATATTCTGTGAATTGAAATTAGTACCAAATACAAGTTGATTAACCGAAAAAAGAGATTTGTGATAGGGTTGTTGAGTAATGAAGGTTCAATCCACACTCTTGGGAGCGCTTCTATTCGAAATGTTCAATGTAGAAAAATGGTGAATTGCGTCTGCTGACTGGTCGCCAGATGGCGGCTATGCATATCATCTGATCACTAGCACACGACTAGCGGTTTTATAGACATTTTGAGAACTCAGTAGACAGTTTTGGCCTTTTTTCAAAAATGTGGCGTATTTAAGCCTTTATTGACCTTGACTTTAGTAAAGGAGGTAAGTGTAAGATATTGCACTTTGCTTATTTATAATGTCATAGTAGATAATAGGTTAGGGTTATGCCGGGATTGCCGTTTTCGAAAATGGTTGGCTGTGAGAACAAAAGCGAAATTCGACCGAACCTAAAACAATTCCTACTCTACTGGTAATCATTACACGTTGTTACACTTGCTACTACTGTGTTACTACTGTACGCTCTAACTCAAAGACATCACAGCGTTTTCACAAATTTGTGTCTTTTAACACGACGTTGAACAATACACTACCATGAGAGATCTAAAGTTCCACGAGCAAAAGCTCCTCCGGAAGGTTTCCCTGTACTCTTGGAAAGGAGAAGAGAATATCAAAGTTGCAAAAATTATGAGGAGATACCTCATCCAAAAGAGAGAGGACTACGTCGCTTATAATAGAATATGTGGAAACATCCAATCTCTGGCTGCAAAGCTGAAGACCCTCAAAGCTGATGATCCTTTTCGAATTGCAATGACTGATCAACTCCTTGACAAAATGTTCAATATGGGATTGGTCACAACAAAGAAATCTTTGCAAAAGGCTGAGGAAATTACTACCTCTTCTATCTGCCGCAGGCGTCTACCCGTTGTCATGGTTCGAATGAAGATGGCAGAAACAATGAGGACTGCAGTGACTTTCGTAGAGCAAGGTCAGGTTCGTGTTGGTCCAAATGTTGTCACCGACCCAGCTTTTCTCGTAACGAGGAACATGGAAGACTTTGTTACATGGGTAGACAGTTCAAAGGTTCGAAAGACTGTACAAAGATACAATGATAAACTTGACGACTTTGACTTGTTGTAAATACACATTGAGATTTGGATTCCGTATTAAAAAACATAGTGTAAAATTATCAATTTGTGATCATTTTCACGTCACAGCGTCATAGCCAGTCATTGGATTGCAATCATTCATCATACATGAATATCATGCATTGAAACATTGCTTCTCATCCACTTTTGAATTGGAGGCAGAATGTTCTTCAAATCGCTGGCATTAAATCGCGCTTGAAGTATACTAATTGCTTTAGACAGCGCATTCTTGCATTTACCGGAGACTAGTCTTGTTTTCTCATTTTCGATCACTGCAGAACGGAATACTGCTATACAAGAGCTTTTAAGGCCCACGGCAAAGTCCTCATTGCTATCCAAATCTTGGAGTGCGTCAAAGGAAATGCACGCTACTTCAAATTTACCAGCGCGAAAGCAATCGTCGGCCAATACCTTCAGAAATGAGATGCGATCTTTGGCATCAACAGCAGGATATAGATTCCAGGCAGATAATTCTTTTCCATTCATGACAAAACATCGAGCCAGCCATAACTTGTAATCAATGTCGTCCGCATACGAAGCATCCTGAATTTGGAGTAATGCTTCTTCAGCTGCAACGTAGTCCTCTGCCGAAGCTAGGGAAATACCGTAGTTCCAGTTGAAGTCATCATCGTCAGCTGATAATTCATATTATCACCAGTTGGACGAAAGTTATTAATTTAGCAAAATTAAAATAATCAATCTTTGAATCACTTACATAAGTAGCTTTTGATCGAGCTCAGGAATACATTGGCATCAGAAAAATGTCCTTCTAGAAATAGCGCCGAGAACGCGCACTGTCTGCCAGGAATCGTATCAGCCTCGGAAGGAGATTCTCCCACAGTCTTAAAGAGAGACTGCGCCTCTTGTAACATTGGATAATCACCAACGATTTGAGCAAGAGTTGCTTTCACGACGCCTTTCAAGAGTGACTCCTGTGGCGAGACAGCTTTCAAATCTTTCAGAAGAAAATCTGCTTCTTCGATTTCACCTTCCCTCAAGTGGTGAATTGCGAGGTTCAACTTTGCTTCGGGAATCATGTTCACTAAGGGCGGGAGAGTCTGAAGTGCTTTCTGTCCCTCAGTGAAAACGACCAAATTGTGGCGAAGCAGACTATTTGTGTGCAATAGATCCTCCAAGGCCAGTTCTCTCAACTCCTCCAATGCTGCGCTTCTATTAAGAAGCCGGAACTTAATACAGGCCTTCAAGTTCTTGACAAGTACACTGTCACTATGCTCCTGAAATCAAGTGAGAATATAGTTTATTGTCAATTGAATAACCTCCATTGAATTCGCGTTACTTGGATAAATATGCAATGGTTCCGACTTTCACTTACATATTCGTAAACTGCCAGCATCTCTTGAGCTACTTCATAGTAATCCTTCGTTCTCAGGTTAGCTTTTGGCAGAAATCGAGGGATTATTGTTGCGAGATTGGCAAACTTACATTTTTGAAATGACACATCGCTATAGCGACATTAATTGCAACATTGTCACTGTTTTCATCCAGCAACTCCTTATACGCATCTGTGGCATCCTGATAACGTCCATCATTATATAGCAACGAAGCCTTTGAAAGCCGATCCTCAAGAGAATCGCTCATTTCATCGAGGTAGGGCGTTTGAAACTTCTTTGCTAAATGAACTTGTAATTTCACTTTCAGAGCAGATTTGCATCCCACAGTATCTAATACCTCCATCGCTTCTTCAAAAAGTTTCATGTGGAAATAGCAGATAGCGAGGAAAAGGCTGATCTCATCTGGATTGTCAGTATTCTTATCGTCAAGTACTTGAATGTAGATACTGCTCGCCTTATCGTACTTAAAAAAGAAAAAGGATGTCAGTGACATCCTTCACTCTGTTATTGAACAGTTGAAGGAGAAAGAGCGTTTACCTCTTGATTTTGGAAATGAAACCAAGCGCTCCAAAGTTGTTTCTCTTTGCTACTGCAATTCAAATAATTCAATACTGTTTCTGCACCTTTGTAATCCCTCGACTTTACGAATTCTGTCAACAATGACTTCGGATTGCGAAGCATTTTGACTTCTCTTCTTCTCACACCCGATTTCTTTGGCCTTTTTCTACGAGAATACTAGCTCCTTCTTTTGCCTTTTATTGTTTAAAAAACTCACTCCAGTCACTATTTCATTTCCTTTTAAGAATGATTCAAAGTTGGCTGCGAAAATGTTTGAATAGTTGACAATACAATAAGATTGCATTCTATCGAACTAACTTCCTTGTCGCCGCAAAAATTAGTAATGTAACAAGACAGAAATAAATTTGTAAGCCGAGATAGTACCGGTAAATTCAAATTGAATAGGCCTGAGATCAAAGATCAAAGCACGACGACGCACACCAAAAACCAACCCAGTAAACACTAAACACTAAAAACACACACACACACACAGCCCACTCACTGCCCACTTCCATTGTCCCGAAATTTTCACTCTGTCTACAAGGAGAGCATTGCTACCACATCACCAAAAAATCTGCTCATATCCTTTGGTAATCCATTCACTTCAACCAGAGATATGAATGCGCAAATCAGTGAAGACGTCAGCGTTTCCTTTGATGAATCTATATCAGTTGCACGAACCAAAAACAATGTTTACGACATCGTGCTGAATACAATGACAACAATAAGCGAAATTTCAACTAACGCGACGCAGCGTAGTAGTTTGATGCCACTCCGTCAAGCAGATGCATTAGTACTGGATATCTTGGACAAGTTTGACCTATCATCGCTATCGATTTCCATCAGTGAAACTTCCTTGGGCATGGAAAAGAGTTTCCCAGTTGGCACAGCCATACAATTCAAATCATCAAACGGAAACGAAGATGACGCTATTGAATACGAATTACTTCGAGTCTTATCATACAGAAACTTGTTGTGCGAAAGTGTAGAGAAAGAGCCATTTTATAGCGGGAAAATAAGAGCCGTACTGAAATCTGATGGCTCCAAAGTCATAATGCTCCCAAACGATGCATACTCTCTGTGTCATTCAAGGGAACTGATTCACCAAATCGTTTCATCTTCACCTTGTCGGAACTCTGCTGGTGTCTTTAAAGGGGTGCAGCCCAGCTTAAACGGTTTCGACATTGTAAATAAAGCTGTATGGGTTGAGGTAACTAGATCGGAAAACGGAGTTCAGATCGATAAGGGCTTACGTTTTGGTCGCATTGTCCCCGATGGCAAAATTAACGCAGCACAACTATTGGGTGGTAAAGATGATTCTTTGAGTTACTGCCCTTTAGCAAAGAAAAGCACCTTAATCTTGCAGGATAGCATGGGGACTAAAATGAGGGACTTGAAGATCAGCGCCTTGGACATGCAGGAAGAGCTTGTTTTAGAAAGCATGCAGACAGATGCGAAGTCTTTTGGTATTGAAAGGAGCAACGAACGTGTGAACGGAATGTCAAACGAAGGTAGACTGATCACTCGGGTGTATGTCGGGAATAACGCACCTTGCTCACCCAATGACGAAGTACACGTCAGATTAGAAGATATATTTCCAAGTATCATCAGCCCAACATACCACTCTCTGAAGATATCGTTGGCGACCGGCCCTTTTGCAGGAAATGGTAAGTTAGAAAATTGTCTACTAATGCGATGATGGAACGAATTAACTCACAATTAACTATCCACTTCATCTTCGGCTAATGCAGATGTTTCCACGTTGAAACAATCTTTGGAATGCAGTGAACACGCTGTGAGCAAGTTGGCCCTGCATGATATCATCGACGATCTAAAATTATCTTCTGATGGATCCGGCGTCCTATCTTTATCCACAACCATGCCAAGAGATTCGTCGCTATACATCCAGCTAGATTATAAACCAAAGTATTTAAACTTTGAATCTTTCCCAGCAGACCCCAACCGTGGATTCGATCTATTTCCCTCCTTTGCAACGTTTTCATGCCACACAAATGCTACGAATGAAAATGTTATCACCACTATGTATTCAAACGCATTGCTGATTATGCCTCCAGTACCTGATTTGAGTATGCCTTTCAATGTGATCAGTATCGCCAGTACATTTTTCGCGTTAATAATAGGAACAACAATCAATCTCACAATAAGAAAAAGCCGTGAGAGTGTGGTTGACAAGTTGAATGGCACAGTGAGACCATCTATGAAAGATAAGCTAAGGGGAAAGTTGCAACGATTGAAGAATAAGGTGTTGAAAAGAAGGCAAACCACGCCAATGGAGAATACAGCGAAGGACAAGGTTGAATAAGCACAATACATTGTAGCTTTTTAATTTAAATGCTACACGTAGACTAATGTGAAAACACATGAATGTTTCTTTATTTTCACTGACCTAACGTATTTGTTCAGTCTGTTATTTATTATTTTTGCGAATTGTGCTAATGATATTATGTACCAGTATACGGAACTCATTCGTCTACCTGGTACCGCTACTATCAGGCAATGATTACGGCGGAATTTTTATTTGCATCCTCGCTCCTCCTGAGCTTCTAATAAATCATGAATCCTTCTGTAATTCTCCGCAAGCGTTTCTTACATGGCTTTGATAACAAGATCCCGTGAAATTAGCTGTAGATCCAATTCATCTCCTTCTTGGTCACCGCTCCCATCAGTGTCATCACCAAGGGAACTTGACGAAAAACGGCAAGCGGAATGGATGTAGTCATCTGGGACAACATCATCCATTTCACATTTACTGGCAATTCTTTTCTTCTCCAATTTTTTTATGCGATTTCGAATTCTTTCTTCATTTTTCTCAGTCCTTTTGAGTTGTTTCTCCATACTTTCAATACTTGCTATCTGCTGCTGAAGAGTCAACTTTAGTGATGACACTTCATCACAACAATCTTTCAGAGCTTCGCATGATACCCGCTGAAGGCTTTTGAGCTCTTTATTAACGGTAAACGATTCGCATGAATCACAAGTTCGGTTGATATTAAGATTGGAATTGCCTACTTCTGAACTGGGTAGGTTAGTACTGTAAGTATTCTCGATAGAGGCTATACGATTGGTGATTGAGTCTATTTTATGTTGTGTGCTGTTCAAGATCATTGTAAAGAGATTGTAAAAGAGAAGGCAAAAGGTCACACCAACACCACTAAAGTTAGTTGACACCACCACCGTCGTGAATCGATCGCGATCGGAAGAATAGATTATGTCCGATGAGTATGTCTGTCTTCTGTCTTTTCAAATAAATATCATTTTGGGCTTGTTTGGGGGGAATGAAATATCACAAAAGTTAGTCCGTGCGATTTGAAGTGCCTCTTTTATCCTTTGCTTTTGCTTCGTTTTTCAAGAAGCTGTAAAGAAGAGGAAGAGGAGGAAGCACCAACTCACAACTTCACGATCCACCGGGTACAAAGTACAAAGTTTAGTACAAGTACAAAGTACAAGGTTCCAGGAGTAGAACTAACAAGTTGTAGCATCCGTCCTTTCATTATTCTCATCCTTTAGAATATGAAGCATTCTCAATTGAAGAGTTTTCTGTCGCTCAGTTTGATCACTTTCAGCAGAGCTTTTCCATCCTTTTTGGCAAAGAATGCATTCCAAAAGATGGCGATTGGAGGGAGAGGAAACAGTAGAGCTGCCATACATCTCAGCCCTACAGGTAACATGGATATGGAACCCTCGGGCAAATCAGTAACTGGAATTGTTTACAATGCCGAAGCAGAAGACAAGGGAAACTTTCCAATTGTACAACTCTACACAAAAGAGGGGTGCACTCTCTGTGATAAAGTTTCCGAGATACTCAAATCTATTCGAGACGAACATCCTCATTCTTTGGAAGCAGTGGACATTACTGACGCTGATAAATCTGAAATCTATGACAAATATAAGTGGGATATTCCAGTTCTCCATATAGATGGAAAGTACTGGACCAAACACAAATTGGATTCCATGGAGGCCATTGATGCATTAACAAAAGCTGCACTTGGAAACTTTGAAGAAGGAAAGGATGAGCCGGATGCTGCTGCAATGGAGCGACGAATGGCAGAAAGAAAGGCATAGAAGTATGAATAATTATATTTAGTCTAGGACATTAATTATCATATTAGCCACCTGTACGCCCATTAAATACAATGAAATGAACATTGTAATTCTCGAAGCATCATGACAATTCACCGATGTTTCCTGCAATGCAAGATGCAAACATGATTGCTCCTACAGTTGTATTACTCTTGAATCTTTCTGCAAGATTCTTTGGATTCTCCAAATCTGCAGTTGTCACTTGCCATAATAAATGGGCTCCTGCAGCTCCACAACCTAAATAGTAATATGGCTCCATGTAACCAACATTGTAACCCGCTGCTATCCAGCTTCCAGTTGCTAATGCGGAGAACCCGACAAGTATTGGCTTTGTGTTCTCTGCAAAGTATAAAGCTGTCGACTTCAATCCCAACTTTGAATCATCTTGCTTATCCTGATGTGCATAGAGTGTATCGTACACCAAAGTCCAAGCAACACCTCCTCCATACAGTGGCAACACAACCGATAAACCATCGTAAGCATCTAAACTTCCATGAGTCGCAGCCCAGCCCATCAAAGCACCCCAATTAAATGTCATTCCAAGGACAAGTTGTGGCCAATTGGTATACCTCTTCATCAATGGATAAACCCCTACTAGCGGCAAACTGGCCGCACCTAGCAAAAAACAGTATTGCAAATGTTCCTGAGGAAAACTCAATAAGACGCCCAATCCTCCAGTTAATTGCAAACCCAAAAATGCAGTGGCTTGCTTGTAGGAAAGTGCCCCACTCGCTAAGGGCCTCGTTACAGTGCGAGCTACTTGTTTGTCATATTTTGCATCCCACATATCATTGATGGTGCATCCTGCTCCACGCATGAGAAATGATCCAGTTGCAAACAGCATCAACAACTTTGGATCTCCGGCTACCGAAGATAGAGACGCAACACTAGTGCTTGCACTTGACAGTGAAGTTAAAGCGGCACTTTCTTTTATTATCGATGATCCCGAAGCAAGAGCTGTACTCCACATACAGGGCCATAGTAAAAGCATTGTCCCGATTGGCTTATCAAACCTAGCAAGTTGAGCATATAGTTGCGCGTCTGGCGGCAGTGATTTCAGTATTGTCAAGGTAGAAGATGAGACAACGTTATCCACCAGTTCATCGCGATCTAATGGAGCTCTTTTCGACTTTGAAACACCGCCGCTCTCATCATTGATTGAATTGGAACTAGAACTAACTGAGCTGGTGCCTGATTTTGATGTACTTTTGCTGGATTGCGTTCGACGATAACTTTGCAGTCTGCGCAGCAATTTTACATTTTGCCCGCAAAATCCTGAAGGCGACAATCTTATCGTGGATTTTATTGACAGCATTTCCTAAGATGTTAGTGTAGGTGGTAATATGTTTGTGCAATTGTCCGGAGGGATTACGTGTACCTGGTTCTTGTACTTCTAGAGTGTGCAGAAGTGAGTGAGTATTGTAGTGAGTGCATGGGTGTTGACACATCAGGTTCACAGAGACCCGGAGGTCGCCTAAAATCGTAAAAAACACCACACAAACACTTACCGTATGTAACTTCGAACAACAGTAGTGTCAAAGATGATTCAAACTCGTCAGTTATTCTCGGTAAGACGAAGCGAGGGCAATAACATGATATAATATTCAAAAGTTTCAACAAGTCCCTACGAAATTTTTGTGTATCTGTATTTGTGAGAGATTACCTTCTGATCTTCATGTACAGATAAACTAAAATAGAATAAATTCATTCAAAATGGGAGAACGCAAACGATGATGAATACCAATGGCTGTAGGGAGAGGTAATGCAGTGTCTTGGCTGACGACTCTGCCCTTTCGTAGTTTAGAATTAGTATGCTGATACTTGATGCGTCGTATCGTGATTCACAGAGGAAACCAATGATTGTTGCTTGCCCTATTTTGACAATATCTCCTTTCACACATCGACCTTTATTCCCCCTAACTCGCTTCACCAGAAACCACCCTACGCCTTTCATTTTTTTGTTGGCTTCCATTGAGATTTCGAAACATGATTCTCGAAATTCTTTGCAATCTTTTCCAGGAGCTGATACAGCAAGGCCCTCGACGTCGTCAAACCATCCCCGTCCACTTCCTCTTCCGTCCCATCCTCGAGACCAATACCAAGATTGATATCATCTTCCAACAGCAAAGAACTTTTCCACACCACAGCCAAGCTCTTGATCAACCTTTCAACTTTTTGGGGATTCTCATTATCGTGCATCCAATAGTCATCATTGCTTACTGCAAGGCTTAAGGCCAATACAGCGCAAAATTTCTCTTTTGTGGTCTGTACTTTCTTCGCATACTGGAGTTCATATTCGAAGAGTTCAATCTTGAGATTACCTGAATCAGTAGTTCCCTTTTCGAGACGTTGTTGAATATCACGACATTCTCCTTCTCCCGAAGACATATGGCAAGCTATCCTGGAGTGGTGTTCTGAAAAGGTTTTTGGTAGCCAGAGAGATTGGTAATATTCTGCTGTTTGAGGGACTTTGTGATCCTCTTCATCCATATCACTATCGTCGCTTTCGTCACTATCATCATGGGGCGCATCCTTACTTTTGAGGAGAGTATAGCATTTCGGGTTTCCCCTTGCATCGGCGGCTGCAACTTGCTCCTTCAAGAGTTTGCTAAATGTGCGTACGTCCTTTTG
>Ga0115005_10002794_pt1 | contig 13918 bp, 10 predicted proteins | sample ArcOceMetagenome_FD_87163 | JGI IMG/M metagenome (GOLD analysis project Ga0115005, IMG submission 87163) | Marine eukaryotic phytoplankton communities from Arctic Ocean - Arctic Ocean - Greenland ARC118M Metagenome | ecosystem: Environmental > Aquatic > Marine > Oceanic | place: Arctic Ocean... | reverse complement strand
GAACCAAAGTGGCTCGGCGGCACTTTTGTAAAACCTGTATGATATTACCGTGGTACCGACCAAGGTCCAATCCTGATGGTATAGCGATTACGTTGAATTGCATTGATTGGGGAGAAGGAGAGAAACCAAGAGTTGAAACTAAATTCTTTGATGGGATTCACTGGGAAGAATCATTTGCCGCATAAAATTTCCTGATATGATGGCATGTACCGAAGATGAAGATATGTGTAGTTGAAATACCACTCATTCCAGTTCATTTGTCATTGCCGAAACCAAGCCTACGACGTGTACGACGTCAAGGAACAAGATTCTGTTTCTGAAGTTGACTCGGAAAGGCGCCAGATAGAGATGAACGTCAAGCTGTTTTTATAATACGACCATGTAGTCAATGATCGCTTTTGTCTGTGGGAAATGGCAAGATCAGAATTCAAACACAAAGATAGCCAATATTAAATTAAGATGATAAAGCGTAAATATCTATTTAATCAGTGTAATATTTCGCATTACAAATAAATGGAACTAGAAAATCCACATGTGAGAAGACACAAGCAATTTCAAATTATAATTTACAGCATCATCAGTGCATTATTTAAAAAAAACTCTGCTCGAACCTTTTTCACCCATCAGGACTTGCTAATGATGGGTCCCTCCTCAGCAACTTATATATACCACGGACAACACACTATGCATATTCTCCAACGATGCTGCAATCATGAATGATGGGTACCCGGGTACGATTATTCAGATTTCTTCTTTCAAATTTCAAATTCGGTTTCAAGTTCCATTGTCGGAAAGGTGGCGCGAAGGCACGCACAGACAATGTACAGTACACATACTACGAGTAATACGCTAAGAGATGGAACAGACGCTCTTTTTTGACGTTCTTCACTCATCGCTTTTTGAATCAATCGGATACGGATCTGTTCTTCGTTTGCTTTTCGTTCAGCTCGTTCTACTGTACAGTAATTCTTTGGCGGCTTTCTGTCGCTGTTTGCGGGTTACTTTTGATTCATTCATTCGGTACCAAGCACTGTTCAATGTTCTTCCTGGTGCTGATTGATTCACTGAATCTAATCGCCGAAACATAGTAGAGTCGAGTCTAGTAGAGATATCTCTCATCATTCAAGTCAGAGGTATTGATTCTATTTCATTTCGATTGTACGAGAGTATCCAAAAGAATGACACAAAATTCGACATCGTCGGCGGCAGCAGGAGCTCTGTATTCGTTTCTCTTGCGGTTACTTTCCTTTGCTCTCAGCCAATTGACAATAAGATTTGTGGATCCGCTCACTTTGGGCAAGGCGTCGATCCGTTTGGAACTTATTTGCAGCACGACAGTCTTATTTCTAGGCAGAGAGGGATTTCGTCTGGCTCTATTGCGTGTCGCTGATAGTGATGGTGAAAATGACAAGGATGAAGATAAGAAACGCACGAGTTCACGATCACGACAGGTGAATAATGTTTCATGGCTTAGTGTCCCAATGTCTCTATTTCTTACTGCTATTGCGCTTGCTTTCCATCTCTGCACATACCGTGGGCAAGTTTCGGCCCCGTCTGACTCCTATGCCAATAAAGACGAATTGGATGATTACAAATTGGCCGGAATATTATACTGCCTTGCAACTGCTATTGAGATAATATCAGAGCCATGTATGATTGTATGTTTGAGGACTATTGATGTGAAAACACGTGCCAAGGCCGAAGCTTTTGCCTCACTCGGAAAGGCCCTTGGGTGCGTCTTATTGCTCTCATTTGACAAAGGAGAATATCACGCGGCATCCTTTGGGTTTTCGCAGTGTATTTATGCAGTCGTTCTAACGAGTGTGCTCTATTTGGAGAAGTGGAATTGTCTGGAATGGCCCTCGGCGGTCGCAGGTGGTCAAGCGGGATCATTGTTGAGCAAGATCAAACTGAATTTTGACATTTCCACTGTTCGTCTCTCTGGTTTATTCTCGTTACAATCTATATTCAAGCACGTCTTGACAGAAGGGGATAGAATTGTGCTAACGGCATTAGTAGGCACTTATGATGCAGGTGTTTATGCTATGGCGAGTTCATACGGTGGCATGGCATCAAGGCTGTTATTCCAGCCTCTTGAAGAAAATGGTCGATTACTATTTTCAAACAAGCATGCTTTCATCGTGAAAGCAAAGGAAGAGAAAAAAGAAATTGGGAATCTCGTTGACGACCTGGAGTGGGCATATTGCACTTTGGTCAAGTTTGTGCTTTATATTGGTTTGATATTTGCTGCGTTTGCGTATAATTATACGTCGGTACTGTTGCGTCTTTTGGCTGGTGCCACGTGGGGGTCCAATGTAGAGGCAGCGGAAGCCCTGTCGGCCTTTTGTGTATACACAGCCTTCATGGCACTCAATGGGATGACAGAAGCTTTCGTTTACAGTGTTGCTGACAGTGGACGGGAAGTTGGCAGCCTCGCTCTCGCACATGGTTTTGTAGGTTTCGTGTTTTATGTCTTAGCTCCTCTGCTTGTACTTCACCGTGATTTTGGTCTCGGTGGAACGGTGGGATTAGTGGCAGCAAATGGTTTATGTATGGTGCTAAGATCGATGTATTCTCTTCACTTTGCACATTCTCACTTCAGTAGATACCGTGGCATGCGATTAAAGTCAAGGCTGGAATTCGTTGCGAAGTTGTTGCCAAAATTCCCAATCATATGTTCTTTCATCATTTCGTTCTTGATAGCGCATCAATCTCGGATATTGTTCATGGACGGTCAAAACTTGCCATTACTATCTATGGACACTGCATCTCACCTTGGGATTGGTATAAGCTGTTTCATTTTTACAAGTTGTCTGATTTATACACTCGAAAAAGATTTTGGTAGATCATTGAGAGCAATGGTGTCGAACAGATCGGAAAGTAATAAATCAAAGTCTGATTAAAATAATGCGTCTGTTGACCACGTGTAGTGCGATTTTGAAATGTGGAACAAGAACTCCACAGTAATAATTGAAGTGATTGGGCAGCATTTGTGAAGCACTTGGTAAACATTAAATGTATTAATAGGTGCGAAATAACCGGAGATACGAATCAAAACGAGATAAAATCTTCCCCTTTTTTTAAAATGGACTCATATACTACCGGTACATTTATTTCATCTGACCCGTCTCAGATTCCGTTAGACCTAGGTCGAAGCTTTCCCAGATGCCCCTTTCTCCTCGGTATCCTTCGTTTTTAAGTATTCTGCCTTGTCTTTGTCATATTGCTCTTTGAGATTTTGAGCCTCCTTTACATATGGATCCTTTTCTTTTAGTGAAAGCTTCTTGTACATGGATCCAAGGGTTTTGCCAATTTCGGGGACTTGCTTGCCCGGATTTTCCTTCATTACCTGCGCTCTGTGATCTTTGCAGAAAAGCATGTAAGTGGTGAGTGAACGTTTGGGGGCGTTCGGATCTTTTTTTGCTTTTTTTGCTTTCTTTGCTGTCTTTGCTTTCTTCCCCTTCGCATTGTCGGGACCATTATTCTCCACATCCTCTTCATTGTCATCATCTTTACTTTCTGTGAGCTCCTTCCCCTTCTTTTGCCCCCTTGGCTTCTTTACTACTGTAGCAACTGGTTCTTCTGACGCTACTGCTGTTTCATCCTCATTTTTTGTCTCTTTGTCTTTATTCTTCAAGTATTCAATCTTTTCCTCATCATATGTTTTCTTGAGAAGGGCCGCCTTTTCGACGTAGACATCTTTCTCTTTCTTAGACAAGCTCTTGAATTGCTCACCAAGAATCTTACCAATATCAAGAAACTTGGCGTCGGGGTTCTCTTTCTTTACAGACGCTCTGTTATCACCGCAATAGAGGAGGTAGGACGTCAAAGAACGTTTCGGAGCATTGGGATCCTTAATCTTGGAGCTCTTCTTCTTCTTTGTGTTCTTGTCAGAATCTTTGCTCTTGGAGGAAGACACTGGTGCACTAACTTCCTTATCTGTAATAGACAAGCTCCTTTTCCTGCTAGCGCTCTTTGAAGGTAGGGATTTTTCAGTTGGAGCTTTGACAGGTGACTCGCCCACCTTCGCCTTTTTTTGCTTCTTTTTAGCGGACTCTTTTGGTTTCGAAAGAGTTTCTTTATCGCCTTCTGAACCCTGCTTGGGCAACTTAGCATTATTTTGTTTCTTCTCTGTGGTGGTATCTTTTGGTTTCGAAGGAGCTTCCTTGTCTTTTCCTGCATCTTGCTTCAACATCTCAACATCATCTGAAGGAGCTTTGTCGGTTTTGGCTTGCTCCTTCTTCTCGGCACTTCGCGTCTTTTTGGAAGGTTGCCCCGGTTCTTCCTCGTTTCTTCTCGCTGATTTCCGAGCCTTGGGCTTGGCAGCAGCTTTAGGCTTCGAGGGGGGGTTCTTTGGAGATGATTTGCTTATGACAGATGTAGCTTCACCTCTTGATTTGATGAAATCGTCGATCGCCTTTTTCGATGGGTTTACAACAGCTGAAGTGATTTTATCGTCCTTCGCAATTGTCATGAGCACAGTTTTATGGGTATCTTCAAGAATTGAGGAGTCCCACAAAGTAGTACTTGGGCTGATGTAGATCTCTGCTGGGAAACTTGAGCAACTCTGAATCAATGGGTACAACGGATCTGTATTTGAAGAGGATAAATGATGGTCCAAATTTAGAGACTGAAATACGAATACCCAGAATGTTTATCGGCGGTCGAAAAAGAATAAGAACAAGCTTCTTACCTTCAGCCAAAACAAGGCTTGTCATACTGTTCTCTGCAATCTTTACCAATAATGAGAGCTTGCCAATAACTGCTTCCTCATCCTTTTTGTCATCGTACCTGACCATGACTTTGGTTGTAGATCCATCACCATAGCTGAGGATAACGTCACAATTCGATCCCCCCGTCAAGTCTTTACAGATCGCATGCATATATCTCGTGCTGCTTTCGACAGTAGCTTTAGCAATATCAGCGGTGGTCTGGGATGGGTCTGCGATAGTCTTCCTCAAGCGAAAGCCTAGCGAGCTAGAAAATTCAACGTCATCTTTCGAAGTGTTATCGGCTTTGACAAGGCAAGAAACGATGAAACCACAGCCTTGATGCTGTTGCCCGTGCATAGGATTGAGGCCCGCTGCAGCTCCATTATTGAGCAAGAAATGGCCAGGGGAAGTCATGTAGAAAGCTGCGGGAAATGAATTCGTGATAGTAGAAGAGTAGAAGTGATGGGTGATTGATACGTTTGGGTTATGCTTTATGGTTTATGGCGATGGGCGTAGACTTCATGGTCGATGGATGGGCGTAGAAACTTCAGGCTCCAAGATTAACGTACTTTTTACTGTGTGCTGGCTTGGCTGGCTGGCCGGCCTGAGGCCGGCGCACGCGCACTGAATTTGTTTCATTTCACAGTTCTGAATGCGCGGGAGGGCGGTGGTGTGCTGTCACTCTTTTTTAGACAGTATGATACCGGGGCTTGATGATTCAGTGCACAACAGGCCAGGGACGGAATGAAACTCGTTCCAACCAAAACTAGTTACTGAATGAACAGATTCGTCACGCAGTTTTTTGTGCCTTGTCGATCCGGGTCAAGAATCTTCTCCTGTTTTGCCATCTTGAATCTACTGTAGAGGATTACTTTTTACTGCACTCATTTTCATTTAGACTCACTCATCACTCCTCAATTTCGAAACTATTGAATTCGCCAAGGAGTTATATTTGAAGAACTAATGCTCTTTGATTAAAAGTCTACTTTTGCTTTCACTACGTAGACTAGCTCATAAAGGCTGTCCACGCCTTGCATCGTCCATCTCTTTTTACTCTCTTCGTCTTGAAACTCATTCATTTCGTCCAATTTTTGTATGGAGCTAACCCAATCAAGATTTCCGTACAACCTGTTGATTTCTTCACCATCAACAGAAAATGGTGGCCCTGCGCTCTTGCCCTCTTCTGTTCCATCGCGGCGATCAACTGTCGTCATTAGAATAGAGCCTCCAGGTTTGATCAATTTGCCCAGGATATCGACGTACTTCTTCCTCAGAGATGGATCAATAGCAACGATTGAACCTCTATCAAAAATTCCATCAAATTTTCCATTTGTGACGCCATCATTCAGCGCAAAAAAGTCTCCTTTCAACAAAGATATGCCGTCTCCCTCGAACCTCTCGAATGCCTCATAACCATTGGTTTCTGTTATTTTTAGATGTGGGTGCTCGTTAACAAATTCTTCTAGAGCTTTGCGTATACCATCGACCCCAACAACCTCGCCCACTCCTGCATGTTCCGATAGGAACGCCATATCAACCGTCTACCAGATAAATAAGATGAAGTCAGAAAGAATTCCTGGTTCACTCTCACCAAACTATTTTCAAGTTCTAAACATTGTCATCTCTTACCTTTCCACAGAGAGGGAAAAGAATTCTTGCTTGTTTTCTATCACCATCGCACTCATTCTCAGTTTCGCCAGCGATGCAAGTATTCGTATCTGTGAAATGTATAATGTTTAACTCTGAACCATATTTGAGTAGAAAATGATGAGGTTCAGCCTTATGCCATCCCAGTCTAGATTCAGCCCAGCGGTCTGCCCAGCGGGCCAGAACATCGGATGATTCGTCCTCACTAACATTTTGAAGTGCAATAGAATTTAGAGAGAATTCCAAAGATAACACGAAGCCATAACACATTCGACCATTATCAAATTGAAGATACAACGCACCATGCGATGATAAGCTAGCTACTATAGGACGCACTTACGGTTTGATAGCTGATGACAAAGACATTGCTGATCCCGACATGATGATTGAAACAAATAGAAGTTCTATAATAACTTTATAGTTGTTTTGCATACTGTAAGCTACAACTGGAGTATGATACGACGTGTGTCATGAATTTAGGATCTGGAATCTGGATTCTTGACGCTCGTTGCCAGACGAAGCATACATTACATCACTGCTAACAAGAGTTACAAGAGTTACAAGAGTTACAAGTAAAAGTATGTTAGCACTCACTCTCCGTACATGTGCAACAAAAAGGTAAAATTGTTCTCCGACACAGGGAATCGAACCCTGGTCTCCCGCGTGACAGGCGGGGATACTAGCCACTATACTATGTCGGACTGCGACTTTCGTGGAGAAAATGGTACACATTAAAACCTATAATCTGTTATATTCATGTTACAGTACTGTGTGCATTACAGTACTATGTACCGGATGCGGAGGCGATGGAGATTGTGAAGATAGAGAGAATGAATTAGCATGGCAGCCCAAAGATAGCTACATCATGGAGCATGTTTCCGATTATTTCAGTGATCACTTCTAACTAAATGATCTATACTTGTATGTGAGGCGTAAGAATCAGCTCACTTACCCCATGATAGGAACTTGTTCCACCAGCAGGTTCAGGCCAAGTTTGAAGTTGTTGAGGTGCTATTTTTTTACATGCAAGAGAAAAGCAGCAGCATGGTACTCACGTACAACAAGTAATTTCATTTTTTGCGGTGGTAACTGGCATGGCGTAGACCTTCGTACCTTTTGATCACTGCTATGCTGTAACATAAAGTAATAGATCATAATTTGCAGTATGTCACAAACTATTCACAAACAGTTGAATTCCGACATAGTATAGTGGCTAGTATCCCCGCCTGTCACGCGGGAGACCAGGGTTCGATTCCCTGTGTCGGAGGATTGTTTTCATTTTGTGTATAATGTGTGTTTGTGGAGGCTACATGTACATGTATTTTACTTGTTTGTGGATGCGCGCTGCGTATTTTACTTGTTTCTGTGTGGAGGAGGCTGTTTATAGTTTTAAATAAAAACAGCAGATGTACAAATATGGTATTCAACGGCGTTGATTATTTTTAGGTTGTTGTTTTACCAAAAGCAATGAGCTTGTTTTGCTTTCGAGAGTTAGGTCTCTTCGTGAGTTGGCGATTTAACAATATGTACTTTTGAATTCGCTTGGTCACCAAAAGAGGTTCGTGTTGGATGATCCTCTTCTTTAGTTGAACATCCTGCCATTTCACTAGTCCATGGCATAGACGATAGACGACTAGGTACCAGCACCCACTGTAAGAGATGATAGCTCGTGTTCTGAGTGGAGTCTTGTGTATTACAGATGGATATTGTGGTCATACCGGTAACTGGATAGACCTACCTTATTGATAGTACTAATCATCATATCGTACTAATTTGTGATGCCTTTGTGAAAGGAAATGTGTGGGCCTCATTGCCGTTTGGCGTCATATCATATAATCATCATATCGTACTAATTTGTGATGCCTTTATTTGTGAAAGGAAATGTGTAGGCCTCATTGGCGTTTGACGTCATATCATATAATCATCAAATCGTCCTAATTTGTGATGCCTTTATTTGTGAAAGGAAATGCAGGACAAGTTCCGGGTTCCGCCATAGTATAGATTATAATTTGCAATGTGCCTAAAATCTTTCACAAGCAGTTGTATTCCGACATAGTATAGTGGCTAGTATCCCCGCCTGTCACGCGGGAGACCAGGGTTCGATTCCCTGTGTCGGAGAAATGTTTTGCTTTTTTGCTATACCTTTGGTATGGCGCGGGTGAAATTTTATCCGAAAAAGAATTCTTCCAGATTTTCCAAAATTTGACAGAATTCAATCATGTTGCCATCATCAAGAATCATTTTGAATTTGCTGTGTGATTTCAGCGTGTTCAGATTCTAGAAGACAAGTTCATCTGAATTCTCCCATAGAAAAGGAAATATGCATCGTTATCTTGACAAAGTAGCCAAGCGGATGAGAGTTCAAGGATCTATCCTTCGGAGAACTTCCGTGAAGGCAACAATGCTGCGCACTCGGACAATCGGTGGTGTGCCCTCAGCAACAGCGGCACCGCTAGTAGCATTCGATCTACAGAAATTGAACAAAAACGCACTTCATTCTGTCCGCCGCTTCTCTACAGATGATAGAACTTCTAAGGTTGTAAATAGCGCCAAAGAAGCTCTTTCAGATTGCATATTCCCCGGGATTTCCATAAATTGCGGCGGCTTTGGTCTAGGGGGGATACCAGAAACGCTATTGAATGAATTAGCAAATGACGATCGCGCAACAGATTTGACTGTTGCTAGTCTCACTGCAGGGGTTGATGGATTTGGGCTTGGCTTGTTGTTTGAAGCTGGAAAGATTAAACGGATGATTGCATCCTATGTAGGGGAAAATCAGGTAAGACATTATTTTGGTGAAATATGAATTGATTCAATTTCTTCTTGTTGATAGGTTTGATATTTATGACCACTGACTGCTTTATAATAAATTTTAACTTTAGAATTTTGCAGACATGTACTTTGGTGGCAAGTTAGAGGTGGAATTGACGCCACAAGGCACCATTGCTGCAAGAATGCGTGCTGCAGGATCAGGTGTACCTGCATTCTACACTCCTGCTGGAGCTGGTAAGGAAATTCATCTGCTGATGTGTTTTGGTTTGTATTCAAATGAAATTTCTCACATTAGAATTCTTATTGGTAGGTACCATGTATGCATGTGGCGGTATACCAATCAAATATTGCTCGTCTGGGAGTAACGAAGTAATCATTACCTCGTCACCACGTGAATCAAGGGTTTTTAATGGAAAGGATTTTTTATTGGAAGAGGCACTTCCTGCAGATGTTTCAATTGTGAAAGCATGGAAGGCAGATACAAGGGGAAATTTGGTCTTTCGTGGTACCGCTCGAAATGCCAACCCGGATGCAGCTATGTCGGGGAGAATGTGTATTGCAGAAGCAGAGCACATTGTTCCAGCGGGTGATTTGAGTCCCGATGAAATTCATTTACCAGGAGTTTACGTCGATCGAGTTATTCATGCAGTGGATAATGAAAAAAGAATTGAACGATTGAAGATACTCTCTGGTCAAAACCCCCATACCGCGAACGCAGGGCGGTCTCGTATGATACAAAGAGCTGCGCAAGAGTTTAAAGACGGGATGTACGTTAACCTCGGCATTGGCATTCCGACCATGGCTAGTAATTTCATTCCTCCCGATGTGCATATTGAGCTTCAAGCAGAGAACGGGCTCATGGGCCTTGGTCCATATCCATCTGATATAGATGAAGCAGATGCAGACTTTATTAATGCTGGGAAAGAAACAGTTACAGCTATCAAGGGTGCGAGCGCTTTTTCTAGCTCGGATAGCTTCAGTATGATTCGTGGTGGCCACGTGCATTTAACTATATTGGGCGCATTGCAAGTCAGCGCCAATGGTGATCTAGCAAACTGGATTATTCCAGGGAAACTTTGCAAAGGAATGGGAGGGGCAATGGATTTGATATCAGCTCCGGGTACAAAGGTGGTGGTGACTCTCGATCACGTAGCAAAAGATGGAACTCCCAAGATAATATCAGAGTGCTTACTTCCCCTGACAGGACGAAGAGTTGTGGATAGAATCATCACCGATCTCTGCGTCTTCGATTGTGATAAAAATGGTGACGGGGGGTTGACTTTAATTGAAATTGCAGCTGGATTAACTGTGGAAGACATTAAGAATCAGACTGGGTGCGACTTCAAGGTCGCAAAAGAGCTACCATTTATGCTTCAAGAAGAAGAAATCTAGAAGGAATTCCCATTTTATCATCATGTTCTTGAGCGAACTTTGTGTGTAACATAAATGCTTCTAGAACTGTGTCTTTTTAAATAAATCTCCCGACTTTTATTTAGTCAAATGAGGAGATAATTTCAAAAACGAAGGTTGGAACGAATTGCAAGCCAACTCTCACTGAAGTTCTCTGGAGGGTTTGGCCCTCTCAAGTCACTGATTAGAGTGATGGCTGTATCCAAGCCCTTTTCTCTATTTGGCATTATTTGCAAATCTCCTTTCAGTGCGTGCATTTTCTCCCAAATTATTGACCACTTTTTAACCAACTCATCCTCACTCAACACAGAAAGAACATCAATGTCGTCAATAAGCCCCATCAAATCATCCATGGTAATTACTACGTCTTCAATGCTTTTCTTGTCGCGCCAATCTCTAGCTTGAGGTACAAAGCGAGGGAAGCGTGCCAGCCATAACGGGGCTAAGACTTCCAAGACCTTATTTCTTTTAATTGGAGATTTTGGTAAATAGCCATGGGCTCTAGAGTTATAAATCGAAACGTCGCTTGCGGAATCATTTGCTGATCTGATGAGAGCTAGGACTCGTCTCTCTTGATCCGGAAGAAGTCTTCGTCGCATCTCGGCCACAGCGCCAGAGCCTGACACACTCTCATGCTTTGTACCCACTAGCTCTTCTTGTATGTCTAAATTCTCGTCCACTATCATCAAAATAACATCATCAGGGTGTTCGTCTACAAAGGTTGTGGCAAAGTCACCAAACGTATTGATTTCTTCAGCAGTATCACCCATGATATGAATACGATCATTCCGAACTCCAGCAGACTCAAAAAATAGTTTCAACAACTTTCGTTGAATTTTAGAGTCATCTATCGCAATGGCATACAAATTCTTTGGAAGTTCAAAGTCCTTATACTGCTTCCTTTCATTTGCGAATTCTTCATCATATACCTTTACCGGGCAAGAGAAAGAAAATATTGTTTTGTCCTCTTTAAACTAAGTTTCGCGTTATCAAGGAATTTGAGAAAGAACATTGAAGTATATTTGCTTAAACAATATCAACATGGAAAACTCACCTGTATATTGCATTTACCACCCAAAGTTTTTGCACATTTGAGCATAATCCATGCTCCATCGCCTGAGGAATGCGAAGCAGAAACTTTGTTATTGTCGTCGCCTGTGGAGTGCATCGTTAATCGCCGTCTCGGGGAAAACACAACCTCTTCTGCCAATTCTCCCAACTTCAAAATTTCAGAATGGTTCTCTCCGGGCAGATTTGTCACATCCATGCTAAGTTCACGATTTTCTTTATCCCAATACACATCCGTAACAACCACCCCACCTTTTTGTCCATATTTACATGCATTGCTTATTGCATTCCTATGAATATACTTTAAAAGCTGAGTATCTAAACCAAAGTCGGGAAGAGGGACTGGCTTCGTGTTGATCGGAAATCGTTTGTTACTCAAAATATTCGCATTGATGTTTATACTCTCTGATAAAACCTGAGGAACATTAACTCGTTCGAGATTGGGCTCATAAATCTCATGAATCACATCTCGAGCCATCGCCTCAGCAAGAATAGTATCAAGAATTTCATACAGAGTTTTATCCAGCTCGAATAAAAAACGCTGTGTGGATGAGTCTCCATGTGTACTGGTATCCATACCGGGACCTGTCTTGAAAACTTCAGTCGTTCGGTCCTCACTACTCGTAGCATTCGTCTGATTAACACTTTCCTCCAACTCGGATAGAGCACTAAGAGCCGTATTCTTTTCAACGACCTGCCGATCCAAGGATTTAACCCTAGCTGACAAATCATTCACACTTTCCTGTAACGAATCACATAAAGCAATGGCGGACAACAAACCGTTCTTAACCTCGTGACGCGTGAATCTATTTGCAGCAGCGTCTTTTAGTCTCGCCGTCGTTTCACTGATCACTTTTTTCTCAGCTTCGAACCGTCTGAAACGCTCTGAAATGTCTCTCACGACAATCACCAACGCATTCTCCTCCATTCTAGTAATATTAGCTTCACAACGAATATTTTCTCCAACAGAACCGCGTGCTCGGGTCAGATCGTGCATGAGCAGCGTTTTCTCTCGTCTTGAATCTGTCTTCCAAGCTTTGACGACAAGCTTTGCCATGGACTCCAGTTCTTTCTTCTTAAGAGTGTTGCTTTTTGTCCAAATATATGGCTTACTTTCAGATAGATTTTGCATGTCCAAGTCGTATACATTTGTAGGAATGGCGTTTACGTCAGAATTAAAACAGCTCGAATTCAACTCAAATGCAAGAGCCATTCCATGTTTAGAAGATTTGGGCGGATCTTCTTCTTCATTGTTTATGCCCGCAAAGATCTTCATATATGTAGGGCTTAGCATTGTTGTTACATCTCCAGATACGCCTTGCACTGAAATTCCAATCACATCACTGGAGTTGTCCCAGACGACACTCAGCATCTGCCTCAGTTCCTCTAGCCGGCGCTCGGCACGGGCACTTGGATCGAAGATAGTATCGTGAACGTCAATCACGATCAGAAGGTATATGGCTTTGAAGACGACATCCAGAGTACTTTCAAGCATCATCGAAAGTCCTGGAATCTTGAGAATGTTGTTATTTGGAAATATGTTGGGTCCAATTGCACATACAAAAAAGACCGCGACAAGCATAGACCAAACATAAGTGCAGGTTCTCAATAAGCCCAGCGAAAGGCGAGTCCAGTTATACATTTCCTGTTCACTTAGAGTTGACCCCGATTCCATGGCCTTGAAGGATTTTGTTCTAAGAAACAACCGGCTCCAGAGCACAGAGAACAATGCACAAGAAACAATCATACAAATAATCCAACTGATGGGACCAGGACACAGAGGGAAAATCCACCCACAGAACGTCGACAATCCCTGCGTAAGTCCAAGAGAATATGCTGAATTCAATCTCTTCTGAACGCGGCCTTTCAAATCCTCTTCCGTATCGGACCCATCCAACTGATCAAATTTTTGACTGGGCGCCTTAGTCATGCTCATGGCACTAATAATCATCGATAGTGTTCCTGCATTATTTCCACCCCTCGCTGCTCTCTTACTCGGATCATCAATCCTGCAAGATTCCGTCAAGAACGCCATTGTAAACGCCAACGGAGTCCATTCGCAATACCGCAACAGGTACGATTTGGTTCCACACACGGGATCAATTAAAACGGGCGTTGGAAAAAACGCCAAGAGCAAATCGGTCGAGAAGGCAATTAATTGTACTACAACCGCACAGACGACGACACCGCTCAAGCATCGCTTGTTCTTACGAACGAGTAGGGGCAGCAATGAGGAAACGAGAGACATGCCGAGCAGCAAGGATGCGACCAGGGGAGCTTTCTGCTCGATTCCAGTAAGTGTTTCAAGG
>Ga0115005_10002793_pt1 | contig 13918 bp, 8 predicted proteins | sample ArcOceMetagenome_FD_87163 | JGI IMG/M metagenome (GOLD analysis project Ga0115005, IMG submission 87163) | Marine eukaryotic phytoplankton communities from Arctic Ocean - Arctic Ocean - Greenland ARC118M Metagenome | ecosystem: Environmental > Aquatic > Marine > Oceanic | place: Arctic Ocean... | reverse complement strand
TTTTAATTCTTCAAACAGCCCACTGTTTGAGGTAAGTTTACGGCCAACTACAATACCGTTCAACCAAGTTCAACATTAAAGAAGCTGCATTTTATTAGCTTTCTCTCCCACCCACCCTTTCTTTTATTGAATGTATCATTGATTATCTTCTTACCTTCTTTCTCTTTACAACATCTCCACTATTCAGTGACTGGGGACATGATTTCAGACCCGATTACAATGAGCTTGGGTGCCTTCGAAAGGATTATCCAACTGTGCCTCTTATGGCCCTGACCGCCACAGCGAATGAAAAGGTTGTCAGGGATGCAATTCAGGTTCTTGGTATGAAGGATCCCTATATATTCCGAAACTCGTTTAATCGGCCCAATTTATCCTATGAAGTAAGGAAAAAAGATGGTAAAACGATCGACTATATGGCCAATTACATTGCCGAGAGACGTAACGATTCTGGTGTCATTTACTGTCTTAGTAGAAAGGATACTGAAGTCCTCGCAGAAAAGCTGGAAAAACAATTACTAGCGAAAGGGATTAGGAATGTAGGAGTCACTTTTTATCATGCCGAACTTGACCAAGCAGAGAGGCAAAGACGACATCACGCGTGGTTGACCGGAAAGGTGAGCGTTTTAACCGCAACAATAGCTTTCGGGATGGGTATCGATAAGCCAGATGTCAGATTCGTGATGCACTATTCGATGCCCAAATCCATTACCCACTACTACCAAGAGTCTGGCCGCGCAGGGCGTGACGGCGATCAAGCAGATTGCATATTATTTTATGCTTACAAGGATAAGAAAACACTCGAAATGATGATTAGAAAATCTTCCACCAGTCCTAACTGCCCTGCTATGCGCAGAAAAATCGATCAATTATATGGTTGCTTGCGATATTGCGAAAATGAGTTTTTATGCCGTCGTACAATGCAGCTGGAACACTTTGGAGAGAGATTTGACAGGTCAAAATGCAACGACACTTGTGACAACTGCAAGGCTGGTTTGGAACCAGAGCGCCGAAATCTGTCAGAAGAAGCGCGAAGCATCTTGCAGTTGTTGGATGAATTATCAGCGATGCGAAATGGGCGAGGTGTATCTTTGCTTCAGCTTTCAGAGCTTTACAGAGGTTCAAAGGCAAAACAATACACAGGTTTTCTTGACCCCTCAAAGCTCTCAGCGTACGGAGCTGGGAAAGCATATAAGAAAGCAGATCTTGATCGTATATTTCACGCTCTTGTCTTTGAAGGTGTACTGCAAGAAATTTCGCAAGAAAACGGAAGCGGATTCAGCAGTGATTACTTACAAGAAGGTCCGAAAGCACAAATGCTGAAGAACCAACAGTTCCAGTTCTTTGTTGACTTTCCATCAAGTTCCAAGGCTAAAAGTAGAACGAAGAAAGCCAAGGATGCTACTCCGACGACTGCTGCCTCTGACAAGAAGTCAAGCACCAAGAAGAAATCTCTCAAGGCTGCGAAGAAAGCCGTAAAGGAGCTCAAGGTAAAGGATGGAAAGTTCCAGGTTCCTACTGTTGAGATCTTGGATGACAGCGACGACTCTGATAGAAAGGTTGGAAGCAAGTCAAAGGCAAGTAGTGGAGAGAAATCAATCCTGCCCAAGAATCACACAGAACAGCTGGTGAAGCGAATCAAGAAACTCGTGTCAATGTGGGCCGACGAAGAAATCATGAACGGAAACAAAGTGTTTTACTGGAATATCATGAACCAAAAAGCGATGGGGACAATTGCATCGCAGGTCCCACTTTCAATCGACGAGTTAAATGATATAGGTGTTATTGGAGAAAACGTAGTCAAGGAGTATGGGGACCGTTTGATCAAGAATTTGAATGCGTTTGTTGAGCAGAATGGACTTGAAAAATATGTACAAGGCAAGGAGAACAAACGTCGAAGGCTCGATGATGCAAAAGTAGCTGCACCAGCGCCGGGACAAGTATCAATGGCATCTAAAACCTCGCTAGACGACGAGTTTGATATTGACATCGATTTCAGTGCAATTGATATTCCAGATGGACCTGTCCCCACCTCAAAAGCGAAATCATCTTATTTCAAGAAGTAGAATTTCGATATGACACAATTTGAAATTGGGTCAGTTCTTTCCAGGCAACATTTGAATATTGGATTTGTATCATGATGCCAATTTTTATAATAATGCAGTATTGTTTTGTATAATTTCATATTGTATTGTCTCAATTTCACCATCACCACTCTCAACTCTCGTTCCTTATTTCTTGGACGCAAGCTTGCAAGTTTTATTGTTGTACAATAGACAGTCCTATCGACGATTATCTAAATAAATTCCATGGTACGAAATCTTGACGAAATCACAAGAATATTCTCTCAGCACAAGTACTCATACACCCACTTAGCTTTCCTCCTCTATTTATCTCATTGATACAAATATGGGTGGGTGTAGTACGTGTTTGGAGTTTTCTATAACAGTTCATCAAGGTGATGGATATATTGGGTGACGCTTTTTGTGTTATGGCGAGCGGTTATGGAGTTGTGTTCTCATCTTAGCGCCTGTACGGTACTGTATCTATTCTGCATTCATACTTACTATATAGATATGTGTGGATACAATGAACCGTTATAATACGGCGAATTTAAAAGGCCTTCCAACAGGAAACCTAATTGAGAACCAATCACTTTTTCTAGGTATTGTGAAATATGAATGTACCCTCTTCTCTTGATCATATGTTTAATTAAGTACTGGTATGATACCTGGTGCTCATCGATACAGTACTCCAATACAACGCATCTACAACGTCAAATATCTGTGACTGTATGGACACGGAACGAGAACTAGGAATCAATATTTCCCTCCCATCAGGGACCTTCAACAGCCTGAATAAAAAGAGATCCCAGTTGCTAACGCTGCAAAATGATAGTGGGGATGAAGGATCAGACGGTCAATCTCTAACAGATGAAAGAAACACACAAATTGATGGCCACATCAGCGATGAAGATAGAGTGATTATGCCTTTTTCTCGCGCATCAGATGGCAGCGACAGCGACAGCAACAGTGGCGACGATAGCGATAACGATAGCCATAGCACCAAGAGTAATGAGTCGGAAGATAGCGACGATCTCGATGACTTGGATAATATGTCATTGTCACCTCCATCGTCTCTACCAGTTTTGCTCCTTGATCTTGAAAAATTGTGCGGTTATCAGCCGTCTAGTAAAGAAGAGGTGGAAAGAGTCACGAAGGAGATTCGCGAGGCTCTGTTAGGAATTTCATCAAAAGAAGACTCAAATTCTTTACAACAAGAGAATCTACAAGATTCCACTTCACTGGATTTTGTGGCGAGATCTAATGAACTTTTTGATGCTGGAATTGCTCAGCACTTTACAGATGTTGAGGGTGATTTAACTGAAAATGGCGTCCCGCTGGCTATTGTGAACTATCCCGAGTTTTTGCCATTACCATTGGAAGATTCTAGCACTCTCATACCAACAAGAATCCTTTGGAAAAAAGTCATTCATTCTCACAGCATTCAAGTCGTGAATAGACTCGTTTCTTTGCTATCAAGATGTTCAAGAGACTTGATCTGGAAGTACCAAATGATGCTGGAAATTAGGCGCATTGCCAAAGAAGAGAAAACCCGAAAGGACGAAAAATCAAGGAACGAACAGTTGAAAATATGGAGGCTCGAAACACGACCGGCGGAGCTCGCGAAATTATATGATGTGAGAGAAACATTTGAAGTACGGCTTTATACTGCTAAAGAAAAACAAACTGCATTTGTAAAGGAACGAGAAGTTCGTGTACAGAGGGAGTTACAACGTAGAGCAGAAAGTGGACGTGGGACTGGCGGCATGGCAGGTTTGGATTGGGATGCCAGTGTCACGTTCGGTTTTGGAGATGACGTTGACGAAGTTGTAGACAAAGTACTTGAAGATCGGCTCAATGAAGTGAGAGAAAAAGAAGGCTATCATGATTTTGCGGATAACGAACGCCTTCGAGATGTAGGACTGGAAGGAGCAGATTCGGACTCTGGATCTGAAGAGAGCTCCATAGGCAGCGATTTTATGCATGGTCAACAGAGACTTCCTCAGGCAAACGATTCTTCACTTGGACTTCCTCTCCCTGTATCAACGGCTGAAGATAGGGTAAAAAGACGAGCTGTAGCTGCAGCGAAAAGGAAACGAAAGAAGATGCAAAATAACAAAGAAAAGTCTCTGGAAAAAGAATTGCGACACAAAATAATGAATGCCTACGCAGAAGAAGAGAAAGTTCGACAAATGCTCATTTCAACTGACGAAAAGTTTGCCCTGTCTACGGTTTTGAATCTCGAGAAGCAGCTGGAAAAGGTGGACGAATTGCTTGAAACTCTACAGGAAGACGAGTGGAAAGACGAAGAGGAAGGGCTTTTGGATGATAATGAATCTGATGATGATAGCGCCGGTGTTTCCGATAGTGGCAATGGAAATCCGTCAATGCTGAATCAAATATTGGCAATGATTCTTGGCACTGTCCCTATTTCCAGCAGTACAACCCAAGAAGATCACTATTCTTTCTTGAAATGCGAGCACGAATCCATCATAACCGAATGGAAGGCAGAATTTGGAAGGCTTCCTAGCCTAGAGAGCAACAGAGGAGAGAAACAGCAGGCTCAACGCCCCAAAAGCGTGACCCACGAAGAAGGAACATGGGGCGAAGAACCAGACGCTGAGGAAAGAATAATAGCAGCCAAACTTCAAAATCTAGCTCTTCACGCAACCACGCCAGGGGGCTTCGGTCCGACTAGTGTACTAGATGACTGGGAGGATGGAGCTAATGATTTAGACGACTTTTTCCAAGATCCCGAAGTAAAGGACGAGCCACCTACCCCGGCTCCGTTGCGAAGTATAGGAGGCCTGCGCCCTGGTGGACGACTTAACAAATAATTATGTTTGGCGAAGTAGTGTACGAAAGGATCTTTACTTAGCTATTTTTCCAGCTGACTGAAGACTGCGCACTTTTGCTGCCTGTAAGAAAGGCCTAATCATGCATCAGCTTCGTGGTTACAGTTGATAAATGTGGTGTCAAATAATAATAATCACGTGACCGCTCTCTAGCTACTTTTATAACGTATGTTCAATGTAGTATCAATTATTCTCGTTTGGTAAAGTTGAATTGCCGCTTTTTTGGAATAGGAAATTTTCAATCGTCTCGCACACGCGTAGCAGTGTGTAGACTAGTGTGAAATTTAATTTCGATCCTTATACTTAGCGTTTCTTTTGTCATTTTGAATAATGGGCCCTGGCTACAGTAGCGTTGATTTATTTAAAGTCGTGTATTAAAATTCAAAAAGATGACACTTTCAACTTTCAACTTTCAACCAATGACTAGTAAAATACTCATTCGGAGTAGTAAAATAACCTGGAGTAACACTCGGAGTAACACTCGGAGTCGTAAATAACACTCGGAGTGTGTTGTTTCCTACGACAATCTAAATTCTTCATATAAGACAATCTGTTTTTTCACGACAAAACGTGTATGTCGTATAAGACTTCTAAAATCCTCTATGCGACTTCTAAAATCCTCTATGCGACTTCTAAAACTCATGTACGACATCTAAATTGTTCATACTAGCTTTTTAACGACGAATTCGACTCCGAAAATCTATATTTCCTTAAAACATGTTATACGACTTCTAAAATCCTCTGTACGACTTCTAAAATCCTCTGTACGACTTCTAAAATCCTCTGTACGATTTCTAAAATCCTCTGTACGACTTCTAAAATCCTCTGTACGACTTCTAAACCTTTAGAAATAGTAATTAAATAGGCCATATACTTATCAAGCAACTAATTGATTGAAGATACCGGTAGCCGGTATGTACCGTACTCTGCCGTTGATTTTGAATTTTTGCTCATTTTTTAGGAGTAAAAAGATCTTTCAATCTCCAGTCATTAACTAACAATAGAACCCAGCACAGAATACAGAATATCATTGTCAGTTAACACCTTTTATAGAAGAGTCAGTCACCTTTCAACACAGAAAAGTTACACTAGTTATAAATACAATGCTCCGTATCCAATCTGTTTGGTTCTTCACCCCATTGCACCTGCTACTACTACTAACCGCTCAAGTCCACCGAGTACTGGCAGATTATCCCGATTCTCCAGATTCTACGCCACCAGCGCAATGGAGTTCCATGAGTGAAACTTTTACCCGGCACTGTAGCCCATTCGGAATCTCGGTCTTCGCCCAAGGCTGGCCCGAAGATAAATTCATCCACGCATGTAACATCTTAGCCCAGATTCTCGACAACGATCAAGACGGTTGTGCAGATGACACCAGCGTCGTGGAGAAAATCCGATATAGACAGGTTGGCATGGCCATGTTTGAGACAGAATCAGGCCCGGACCAATATGCTCAATTCATCCCTAGATCCTTTGCATGGCAGGGATTATGGGCTGACGAAACAGACCTTTCGTGCAGCGGTGCGGATGAAACTGGTGAGTGTCGCGATGCAGCAATTGAGGAGATCCTCCACGTGGTGAGTGGCAGTGGAATTGGGGAAGCTTATCCTGAAAAATTCTCGGATTGTGGCGAGAAGGACTTGGGTAACCTAAGTGACATGATGAAGCAGATGGATATTGCGAGAGGAGGTCATTTTGAAAGTGTGCCTACTACGTATCCTAGTGACGCCATCTATCATTACACTGATGAAACCTGCGAATATAGATGTATGGGTACGGAGTTCTTTTACTGGGCTCTCACCTCTCTCACAAAAGGACAGAGTAAGTTGCGAATTTCAATCATTACCAATACCACTCCGCCTCATTCTTATTGTCACTAATACGAATCACTCTTTTTCTCATGGAAGATGCGAGGAAAGAAAGTAACATGGTGGAATGGGAGGCATCCACCCCATGGCAGCTCAAACAGAAGTCGCCTGGTATGTATGACCTACTCACAACAGTAACCAGCATGAAATTGCTATCCAAGGATGGTTTCCTGCCCGGTTCCGGCGGGGCTGGTGCTCAATTCACCTACAAGCCATCCTCCCAAACCTGTCCCTCCGGTTGTGCTCTTGACGGAAGCGGCTGTGGCGACTTGGGAAGCAAAGATCAGGCACCATCGCGCTGTGAGCCAGGATGCGAGGACGACCCAAGCTTTCGCAAGGTGTTTACGAACAAAAATGACGTGATCAGAAGTAAGGGGTGCAAATGGTTCGCAAAGGGAAATTCCGCCAAGCGCTGCAGGAAGAAAGACGCGATTGAAAATTGCCCCGTTTCCTGTGGCGTTTGCGGCAAAAATGGAGAAGAAGTATGCGAACAAATGAATTTGAAGAAACGAAGCAAATGTGAAGCAGTTTCATGCTGCAATTGGGAAGAAGAACAGTGTTGGTCATCGGTGGGTGCCGACATTTGCTACGCGGAACCGGTGAACCCCATATTTGATTAGTGACGCCACTCAATCGAACGAAACTCCTAACGTCTCCATCGCGATATGGAATCATTCTTTAATCTTTAGAAGTATCGAATATAACATACTCCCCAGCACTTTTACGAGGATATGTTTAGGTTTTCTTGTAGACAGTCCAGGCAGTCTAATAACCGTCCAAGATTTATTCAATTTCAATGGCGGAGCAGAGTAAATGTAAGAGATGAACGATCCAAAACCACTGAGAGCCAAAACAAAGGGAAAGTCATGTCCAGCCCAAATATCCAATCCGTATGAAATTCCAAGTCCTCCCAAAAGAAAAACCCAAATCTGTGCAATAACATGATTTTTTACTTTGTTACTCACGCAACAAGTTAAGTCAATCTCGCTATCATTGTGCGGGTTCTTACCAATTGCAACGGAAAGAAGAGGAGAAATGTCTTCGGATTGAGGCTGAAGCAGCAGAAGCTGCTAAACTAAACGATGAGAATAGTTGGAACGCCGTCGAATTGAGGCTGAAGCAATATTGCAACGAGAACGTCGACGAATTGACGAGACCGAGGCAGCAGAAACTGCTAGATTGAAACAAGAAGAGGAAGAACGTTGACGAATTGATAACAAAGCAGCAGAAGCAGCAAGACTATTATGGTAAGAAAAGGAAGAATGTCGGCGAATTGATGCTGAAGCGAAAGAAACTGCTAAATTTAACCCCGAGGAGAGGAATATTTTCGACGTATTGAGGCTGAAGTAGCAGAAGCTGCAAGATTGCAACGGCAAGAAGAGGAAACACGTCGACGAATTGATGCTAGAGCAATAGAAACTCCTAAATTAAACGACGAGAAGAGGAAGATCTTCGACGTATTGAGACTGAAACAACAGAAACTGCTAAAGCAACAGCAAGAAGAGGAAGAGAGAAGAGGATGAATGTCGACGAATTGAGACTGAAACAACAGTAGCTACTAGATTGAAGCAAAAAGATGAATTTAGTTGCGAGATCGAGAGCTACTGAGAGTACCGGTACAACATTTACAGCGAAACTGTACGCCAGTATTGTGAATGTGAATGTGAATGTGAATGAGAACATTACAAATCCATTTACATACCAGCTTCTGTCCAGATTTTTCACCTGTCGCAATATGTCGCAATATGTAAATGTCAATCTACATCATTAATTTCATTATAGCGTCCTACTTTAATACAAATATATCTCTTTTCCTGCCCGAGAGATCTGAAAGTGTAAGAAAACCAACATAGCGATTGATGGTAAGTTTATGGCATATTGTGTATATGTTCTACATTATAGAAATGTATTCTTACCGAAGAGTATATTTTCTTCAATGTGTTGAATCAGAGAAGAAAAGGAAGACGAACGCGCTCACGAGTGCATCGACTGCGGATATGAATGCGAGTACATCTAATGCGACGATTGTGTCCTTAGCAAATGCAAGTACAGCAAATGCAACTGCAGTCAATATGAATACAGCGACGAATGCGATCACGAGTGCATCGACTGAAGCTATGAATGCCGCGAGTAAATCTATTGTGAAGATTGCGTCCTTAGCAACTGCAACTACAGTCAATATGAATACAGCATATACAAATGATGTGAATGCAGACATAGCAAATAGGACGAAAGTGAATGCAAATTCAGCTATTGCATTTGCGCATGCCAATATCAATCGACATCAAGCATCACATGTTTCCCCTTCCACCAGTCATCTATATCATGATAATAGTTCCAATCGTAATCTTCCATCAGTGTCAGTTTACCTTGAAATATTGGTGGAGAAGTCTGGGATGAGCGAACTGGAAGAAAAACATGATACCTCATGTTCTTGGGCTTGACCAAAATCCATTTGAAATGGATGACCTGTCAAAGAACTGGGACTAGATAGAACTTGACTAAGCTCTTACAGGTCACACACCAAAAAGGTTGAGGGCATTGGCCAGCCTGTTCTTCAAAGGATCAATTTATAATCCGTACATCAAAGTTACTATTATGTCGATGTTGTATCAGTCGCGATTACGTAAAACCACATCATGTTTAGTAAATTGCTTCTCGGCGAAGTAGTACACGTGTATTTACTATTGTAAATGTGTAGTATGAGTTTTAAGTTCGATTCTTAGCGTTTACTTTCTCATTTTGGAACGATGCACCTTGCATTATTATTAAATAGCAGTAGCAATATCGCCAAAGTCATGGTGTCCAAGACATAAAGCAGTTGCCAAAATTCCGAATACAAAGAAAGGCTGAGCAGAAGCCTGATACTTGACATCATTCTGAATAGGATCAGGAATAAGAAGAGTAGCCTGGAAATACATTTGAGGCACGATAAGAGCCAAAAGGATTGCAACATAAGTTGTCTCCCCGATAGTAGCAAGGTATCCAGCAACACCCAACTGAGTAAGAGTCACCGAAGCTGCGCAAATCCACTTTGCTGTATCAACACCAAATGCAACGGGAAGTGACTGAAGTCCCATTTGGCGATCACCCTCAATTGATTTAAAATCGTTCACGATTGCAATTCCAAGTCCAGCAATGGAGTAAAGGATGGGCCTTTGAGGAGATGGGGAATGAAACAAATGGGATTAGCAAAGATGAACACCGTAGGACAGCACATGGTTGGTGATAATTCGAGTAAAGGATGAGCCGACGGACCCATGAATAAACATATGCCATATAACGACCAACGATGATTCAACAATTCAACTTACAATACCCAGAAAACGGGTCTATCCAATTCTCCAAATACAGCCTGGCCACACCACCAAGGAAGAGAAATGTATGATGCCCCAAGAGCATAATTTCCAGCCCAACCATTCTGCTTCAATTTCAATGGCGGAGCAGAGTAAATGTAAGCAATGAACGATCCGAAAACACTGAGCGCGAAAACAATGGGAAAGTCATGTCCAGTCCAAACATCCAATCCGTATGAAATTCCAAGTCCTCCCAAAAGCAAAACCCAAATCTGCGTAATAACATCTTTCTCCGAGATGGCTCCGCTAGGAATAGGACGATAGGGCTCATTGATGGCATCAATATCTCTATCGTACCAGTCGTTGATTGTCTGAGTAAATCCCGTCAAAAAAGGTCCTGACAAGATCATGGCGACCAAACCCTTGGCTGCATCCGTCGCACCGAGCATGACGTCACGATCGTTAGGATCAAAAGGGTTCCACATCCAGTGATAGTTTCCAGATGCGGCAGCTCCGCACATGACACCCCAAAGAAGTGGGATCCAGGTGATGGGTTTGGTGAGCTGCAAACGAATTTTCCAAATATCATCTGATGCAGCAGCTCCCTTTAATCCCAATAGCTGACGAGCTCCTGCAGATCCATCAGAAGCTTCATCATTGGGTCCCTTCTTCTTGGCGTAAAGAGCGGAAGAAGATTTCTGAGACTGTGACTGCTGTTGATTGGTTTCTTCTGACGACTCGAAGGGGAAGAAGGAAGAAGAGTCCGAGAAGCTTTTCTTGTTGTTCATCATATTCAAGGAAGAAGATGGGCGAGCGACGAAGCTTCCAGTAGGAGCAAACGCTGATGCATTTGAAACGAGAGCTCCAACAGCGGCAGCGGAGTAGACTAACTTCATTTTCTATTTATGGATATGGATTACAGTACTGGTAGTATAATGTAATCGTTGCAGGTTCGTTAATTGACTTTCTTTCTGTATATAGTGATTGATGGATGATGGATGATGGATTTCGGATTGGATGGAAAGGAGAAAGATTTTTGTTTCAGGTTCTACGCACCAACGCACGAACTTCAACAGTGACTGGGTCTCGTGACTGAAAATGTAAGAAAGAGGAAAGGGAAGAGGTGCTTCTCAAAATTCAAAATTTCAAATTTCCAAATTACAGACGACTAAACGTACGTACACGTGTATTTTGAAGTTACATATTTGAGTTTTTATCATACATTGCAATGACATACATTTGAGGTGGATGGTGGATGAATCGTATGCGAGGGAGGTGGCGTGTCGTCCCCAATTGATGGGGTACAGATGTAGGTAATGATAGTGCTGGTATGTACTGATATGGATCTTGTTGTTGTTCCCAATGTCTGCTGGAAGAACATGGACAAAGAAGATCATCGGTAATTTCGTGACGAAGAAGACAACTACAACGGCAACGGTAATCGTGCGTGGTGGAATAGAGGTGAGGCGTCTGTCTCTAAGGAATTAAGTGATAGAATGGAGACCCATGATGTACAACACTACCTCCTGCAAACTGGACGGACCATGGTCATGATATGTCAAAGAAGGGAATCGGAAGATAAGGATCATCATGCGAGTACTTATTTTCTAATAATTGCGTACATTGGGGCTGGCCCCCATCGTGCATCGTGCTTCAGCTTGGCATGTTTATCGAAAGAAGACGAGAAGGAATAATCGTACATTATGACTCCTGCTATTTTAACAAATTAAGGCATACACTGTCACGTATCGAACGTACATTGTATTATAAGGAATGCCAAAGTTATCATGGCGTTGCGGTAGCACCAAATGCACCCACGCCATTTTTATCCTTTGTTATCATCTCCTCGTGATTTCTACCTTCTTCCTCATCTAATTTTGCCAACTCTTCTCTACAAGACATGGCCTTTGCAGGATTGGCTCCACGCTGCTTTGTGAAATGCAATACGCCGGTCTCCATCTCAATTCTCTCTCTTCGTGTCATATTCTTACCATTGTCATGGACTCCTACAATGTCGTCAAAGTTGTAAAGCCCCGCATTGATCAAGATGTTATTTGTTCCTTTTCCTGAGTGTGGTGCCTTGAACAAAATATTGCCAAATGCACCGTAATGCAAGCCTGGAGCAAAAATGTCAACCTTTGCATCCCTTTCCTTTCCCATAAACATTTGGTAAGCATCCTTTACAGCACCAGGGCCTGTAGTAAAGACAATTTTAGGTTTGATCATATTCTTCATGTTGAAGACATTATGAATAATCTGCTTCACGGCCAAGTACATGACTGGATGTCTTGGTTCAAAGGCTAAAAACCACTGTGAGGGGCGATTCCAAACATCAGCGAATGTGAATGCAGTAACATTTGAAGGTATGGTATCTTCCGTAAACTCATCGGTCAGCCAGTTATCAATGTCGGAGTAGACCCCTCCATACTTGTATAATATCAAAATCCTCCAGATATCAATTGTCATTGCACCCGTGTACTTTACACAATGCATTGCTCGATGCAGATCTGGGAATTCCTGCCATTCAGATGATATAACCCTGTCCACAGCCTCATCGTCATGGAAGAAAATGCTATAGGTTGGCAACTGCTGTATCCATCTGTTCATGTATTCCATTAGATCCTGGGGCAGGCATCGCGATTTCATTGAAATATGAATTATCTTTGGAATAAGGCGGCCACCATTTGAAGTGCTTTCACCAGTCCTACGTGTACTTGTACCGTTTGCATTTGTATTTGTTGTTTCGTCTGCAGTTTCTTCTCTGACGATTCTATTATAGAAGGGCATCAAAGAGGATGGACATTCAATGAATTTATCTCCTCCAGTCAATTGGTGCAGCTCATCAAGAACATCTGTCGGTACGTGTAATGCTGGTGCTTTGTCTGCTGTGCGAGAAGTCATTGCGGCTGCAGATTCATTTTGAGACAGACCCTCCCACTGTTCTTGTTGCTTGTTTGTTGTTCTCAGTTGTTTTAACACACGTTCGTTGCCGATTGCCGATACGAAAGCCATTATGAACACCATTACTACAAGAATGGCAGGAACAGCAGCAAAGCGTGTTCGTCGTCGATGAGCAGAACTACGCTGAATAGTAGTAGCAAGAAGCGGCTTGATCGTAGCATTCATTTTCTCAGCTTTATCACGTTCGTTCTAATAATATTCCAAGTACACTACCGTTAGAGTGCATACTATGAGAACCGTTGTGGATTGTGGATGATGATGGGTTTGAAGATGATCAGAGAAAAATCCCTTTTTCCCCTACGTACTATAGCCCCTTTCCCACATAAATAAGTAGTCTGTTCCAACAGATTTTCCTCTGTTAGTTGGTCCTCGAAAATAATGACCTCCTCCTCACCAACCCACCGTACAAACAACAAGGCAATTTCAATTGAATTACAACCCATCAATACAGTATAAAGATCATCTTCAAACCTGGGAGTAGGTCAAGATTGTATTAATCAAATGTATCATAGAGGTATTTCAAGAGGTGCTCCCAAGTTTGAAGTTAATTAATCTTCTGAGATTGCACCAGCAGACTTACTACGGCAGTACTTGCTACAGTTAAATAAAGCATATAGGTTATATACCTTAATATTACTTAAGCCCTCACACATAAAAGAATCAATCCTGACATTTAATGACTAATGACTAATCGAAATGTCATTGAGAACCTCGTTGAGAATCTCAGTTCCTTCATTATTCTAAGTAATCCTTAATAGTGCATGGGGGTCGTTACTTTATGTACGTAGGACCCCTGGGCACCTGCTTTAAGACGGAATGAAATGTAGTATAAGCGTAAATGGCGAGACAAAAGTATACGTGAGTGTATAGTTTTA
>Ga0115005_10002788_pt1 | contig 13929 bp, 8 predicted proteins | sample ArcOceMetagenome_FD_87163 | JGI IMG/M metagenome (GOLD analysis project Ga0115005, IMG submission 87163) | Marine eukaryotic phytoplankton communities from Arctic Ocean - Arctic Ocean - Greenland ARC118M Metagenome | ecosystem: Environmental > Aquatic > Marine > Oceanic | place: Arctic Ocean... | reverse complement strand
GGATCTTGGATGTTGAATGTATCCTTCAAACTTTTCACCCCTCCCTCCTCCCTCCCTCCGCTCCCCTCTCCCTTCCTTCGCCACCCACAAAGAACAAGCCACCAACAAGAAGGCTAGAGTAACTAGTTCCACTGTAGTTCTATTACTTGTACAGATTACAGCTACCACATCAATCCCCATCCCCGTACCAGGTACTGGCCGTGTCTTCTGAAACTAACGAAACCATGCACAGGAGCAGCAAAGAAGAAAGATATCTCAGGGATACGCTCACAATTCTCCAAGACAACGTACCAAAAAAGAGACGGAGGATCGAAATAGTGGGAGACGAAGACGGAGTAGGCCATGAGCTCGTCCAAGAAAAACGCAAATCACGCCTGAATGAGATTCTACCAATTCTTATTAGTGGTCCATTAGCCTCAAACGGAACTTTCGTCAATGATCACGAAGTACGCAAGGAAGGAGATGACGATTCCACCGGAGATGGAGATGATGGCGGTGGCGGCGAGAAACCCAAGCGCGCAGCACATGATCAAATGGCTTGTTATAAATTGCAACTGGAACAATTAAAACAAGAGAACGAGGAATTTAACTCAAAAGCAACGGCCACATTTCGAGACTACGCGAAATTGGTGTCGACTTATGAATTTGGATTGAAACATATTTCCGACTTGAAAGATTTGTCTTCTGCACCTGACAATATTTTGGATGGGAACTTTACAAGTACATACTAATATGTGAGAAATGTTGTCTTGGTTTATCCAAAGGAATGCCTCTGATTGGGTCAAATTATAAATCTTACTTTCAAAAGCTACACGAGATCTATCTGTGGGAGGAGGACATTAAAAAAAATACTATTGCAAACAGACTTTCCTTTGTTTGATACGTGTACGCCATTTTGTAATGATTCAATTATGATTGCTGATTTCTTCATACATTGAAAACCGGAGTAGATAGAAGCAGCTATTTGTAACTCGTCTTGGTTCAAAGACAGTAAAGTGAAGTTCTAATTGATTGTTGATGTCCGTTCTCAGAATACCGGTTGCACATGTTTTTTTCATCGTGTGTAGTTTAACTACAGTTTATCATTTCATGCAAGGGCCTCATATTCGAACAAAATGACACATCTAATAATCTAGTTTATGCAGAAGAAGAAAGGGTCTGAAATACTCCACACCATCCCCATCATATGCATGTATGCATGCAACAATGTCTCCACCTCGAAAAGGGGAAACAGGAGGATAATCAGATTCGATTCATAGACAATTTTCTCCCACTAGATGAATCGATTGTTTTCCGCCTGTCAACCGGATCTCATGTACACGTACCTACCAAATCTGCTCTTGTTCAAATTGGCAGAAGAAGTAGCTCAAATTTTGATTGAAGTGTTTTTGATATTGATGGCCATCAATAATAAAAAGCGTAATAGAGATGGTCTTGGGTGGTTGTGACATTCAGAAACGTCAACGACTTGAAACAGTATTTTGAACTTGTTTTGTACAAAAATTGCACATTACAGGGTTCGAACCTGTGCCCGCTTAGCGCAGACCAGCACCTGAAGCTGGCGACTTAACCTCTCGTCCAAATGTGCAAGATTATTCCATTGGGAATTCAATTAGTTCATATACCCAAAATATACCACTCACTTAATTTTTATCTTGAAATATCAACATGTTAGCTTGCAAGGTTGACCATATCAATATGTACGGTATCCTTCTTCCATTAGTTTGATGGAGTCAAACTTATTGGAAGCATACGAAAGTGGTGCCTAGCGGGGCTGACGCCCCGCCACTCTGATTGATTAGATGCACCGTATAAAAGTTGTTCGCGCAATGTTTAGTCGGATCCTTGGCACCCACTGAACAGAAAGCAATCGCGAGGTGGACATGTGACGAGTGGGTGTTGTCACATAAATTGCATATATCCTACCCCATTTTCGTACTTCTTCCTCAAAGCAAGGGTGTTTTTAGCGTGGGGGTGATTTTTGTGTACAGCGCCCCACTTCGTCACATGTCCTGTTTTTTTGGCAAATTCAAAATGGTCGCTTTCTGTTCAGTGGGTGCCCCTACCTACCCTTCCTGCCTTGACTTCGGTAGATTTTGCATTTCCAAACGTCCGGCGGTTCTTCCTCGCTCGGGGGGGAAGTTCGGATTTGTCTCAAGAAGGTCTTTATTCCATCGTTTTGGCCAGAGGCCGGAGTAAGTGTTTTTCTTTTTCTCTCTCCTCCGCGGCGATGAGAAGAACTGATATCTTCTTGTAGACAGACGTGCCCAATTCATATAAATAAGAGATCCAAATTTTTTTCTCAACAATTTCAAAATTCAAAAGGGATGCTGAAATCAATCGAAGTTTTCAATCTGCTATGCTGTCTTTTCCTTTTCGGCATGTGCGTCATCAAAACAATATTTAATATGACCCATGACGTTTAAAAACGTTTCAAGACATTTCAAACCCTTTATTTAATAATAATAATTTGAGATAAAATTTAATTCTACGTACACGTAGATTATCCCAACTTAAAACTCCGAAAAGTTATCTGAAGACTGCTTCGTTTTTGGAATATTAACGGTTGAGTCCGCCGACAAAGTGGATTTCGTCAGAGTGAGTCCACTTCCCTTCATAAATTTCCCTTTAGACCTACTGAAAGTGAATTTCTTGTCGAAATATCTGGAAATATCCATTAAAAGCGTCAAAAGTTTCTGTACGAGTTCAGAGTACCCTGAAGATTAATATCGACAAATGACACTCAATCTTCATCGATCCTGTGTAGGCGAAGCAACATATAGTTATTGTTTACCGAATACTTCTTTCGACGGAGAAGAGATAAACGAGATCAATCAAAGAAATGTACACATTTCTAGAGATGATGAGAAACTGGTCAAAATGACCATGCAACGACTTCAGTTCTGCAAGAAGAAGACAGCAACTACTCGTAAAGGACTCAAGAAGTTCAAAGTTCTAAAAAAGAAGTATAGAAATCTGATTCAAAATTCTTCACTTGTTTTCGAAGTATCAGACGATTCTTCACTGGGATCCGAAGTTTCAAATGATTCTTCACTGGGATCTGAAGTTTCAAATGATTCTTCACTTGAATCTAAAATCTGTGAGCCTTCAGGGGCTGAAAAAATGACAACTCCTTCTAGTTTTCTTTGCATCACTGGAGTAGAAGCAGACGATGATCGACTTGAATTTACGTTTCAGCCAGGAGCGCCAGACGCATCTCGATCCCTGACTCTACCTTTCATGAGTCCTGAACAAGAAGCTAACTTGCCACGTACTCTTCCTGATTCGAGGTACACCACGTATAAAGAAGAATTATTTTCTTGCACACCACCTGACTCTACCCTTCCTCGGAAGACAAAGTTGTTCCAGGAAAAGTTCTTTCCAGACATTGTTAGTTAACTAAACAGTCTGGAATGGTAATTTGTATTTACTATCGGAGTCTTAAAAGTTTTTATTGGGATGTTGACCACTACGTCATCAGCAGCTCGAGTTGCTGATGACGTATAACAAAACTACAACACGAAGGACATTCGAGCTGCTGATGACGTAGTGGTCAACATCCCAATAACAGAAGTATCAGATGTATCAATGACAATTTTGAGCAAACACATTGTTACAAATTTTGGAACCACCCTGTTGTGGCATACTTCTCTTTGCGAAAGAAAATATTGTGTATAATGAATATACATATACGTGTACGTGTAGTCTAATGCAAGTATAATGTTTATATTTTTTGAAATTCTCTAAACATAGATTTCATGTACGTGTGTACCTTTAGTCCATTTTATCGTACTTAGTGTTTGTGCTATCCAATGAAAGGTCAAACCAGCCACAACAACTTCAATCTATTGGATGTCTTCGTCTGGAAGGCAATTTTGAAGTACAACGCTTTTCATCACCTTGTAAGGTGCAGTACGAGAAGTCCATAACTCGAACTGTCCAACGCCCTGCTCCCAAAGCATCTCTGATCCACGGACGATTGGAAATCCTTCACTATCGGCCTGCCGCAAGAGTTTCGTCCAGAAAGGCTTGTAGTTCACGTCAAATATGATTGGCTTCTTGTCACTTTCTTTTCCAACCTCAACAGCCCAGACCGGGAGCTCAAACTCCACCGCTGCTGGTAGAGTAGAAATAACTACTCGCATTTCCCCATTCATCGCTTTCAAGATAGACCCAACTGAATCAATTCCGTCGGCATCCAAGTTTCTAGCTACCGTTCCTCCGAAAGTATCAGCTAAATCTTGTGCCTTTGCTGGTGTGCGATTGTAATAAATCTTGTCAAGGCCCAATGCACTAGCAGCATAAGCAGCTGCTCGAGCGGTCCCCCCACCTCCTAAAATAAGAGCAACGCCTGCTGTGTCGCTGTTGGAAGAACCACCAAGTTGACGATTGAGCGGATTGAAAATACCCTTCCAGTCGGTGTTATCTCCAATTAATGATCTTTTTAATTCCTTGTCAGTTGGTTGCTTGACGATTACAGTATTGACGGCACCAATAGCCTTTGCTGCATCTGTGAGTTGGTCCAAATGAGGGATGATTGCCTGTTTGTGAGGGATAGTGACGGAGCATCCACCAAATACCTCATCATTCCAAAGGTCAGAATTGACAAATTCTTCTACGCTTTCCATATCAATGAGCCCATACGAGTGAGGTAATCTTACGGCAGCAAGGGCGGCTCCTTGCATTGAAGGAGATACGGAATAAGCAATATTGTGCCCCAAAATTCCATATTTCATTGGGGGGACCAACCCCATGATCAAGCGAGTTGTCATGAGTTCACTAGCAGTCATCTGACCAGGCGCAGCAACGAATGGTAGAGACTCGTGTGTAACAGGTGTAAAAGGAATATTAAGCACTCTTGAATATTTTCCAACATCGCCCAGAATCAATCCAATATGAGGAATCTCTGGTTCCCCAGCTTCTGCAGCCATGGTACGTGCCGTTTCACCCGCATTAAAAGCTTGGTGGTCATCTTCCTCGTCTTCAATACTGAGAACAACTTTAACTCCGTGAGCTCTTCCACCAAACGTGCATCTCCTATTAATTTCAACAGCCTCATCGTCAGACACCTTTTCACCAACAACATGGTGTGATCCAAGGACTTGTGTAGCATAGCGGTCCTCAACTTTACTTAAAAGTTCATCTGTCTTTTCTTTATCCCATGCACTTTCGATATCCAAAACCTCAACGCCGGCTCTCAGCGACAATTCCAAAAGATCAAACATTTTTGCAATGCCCTCATCATCATCAGGATATGTGCCAGCCTGGTTTGCTGTACGCACAGTATAAACCACAGGCAATGAGTCATCGATGACTTCTCCCAAAAGCGGTAGCATGGGAGCTCGAGTTGCATGAGGCCTGCACATCTCCCTAATTTTCTGCAGAGAATATAGTAACTCAAAACGATCATCGCGACAAGCTAATAAATCCGCTCTAAACTCCATGGCATCGACATCCTGGCACATTTCTTCAAGATATGGTTCTGAATCTGTGATTTCTGGGAACGAAAGACTAAGGAAGAAAGTATTATCTCCCATCGTCGTATGAGCGTTGTTGACGCTTGGTTCCTCTGATCCAGGGACGGCAAGAGGGAGAAAGGCCCTGGCTAACAATCTCTGGAATTGCCATTCCATGTTATCCCACCGAGAAACTTCATTATCGTCCTCTTTAACGCACAATTCAAAATCGGAGTTTTCAATAAAGACGTGTTCGAAATTGTTTCCACCCTGAACATTGATGTAAATCACCAAGAAATCATTCTCGTAAAAACTCTGGACCATTTCTGACACAACTTTCTCATCCATGCTATCTTTGCAATCAAGTACAACTGCATCCGAAAGACTCTTCATAGATGCCTCCTTGACACCTAGATCAAAACCATTGTTGACAGAAGTAGCAAAGGAAGCAGCAAGACGCGAGAGTTCATCTCCCTTTCCACTGGTTCCAACGAGCACAACAGGTTTATCGTATACATCACTTTGAAATTTTCCAACTCTAGATTCCACAATTGAGGAAGAGGTTGCAGAATCACTGACAGCAACGCATAATTGGGATAATCTGTTTGAGGGAGCTGCACAGTAAGGTTGGCTTAGAGCTGCTTCAGAAGAAGATTTCGTTATTTGCGAAAAGTTTGTATTTTTCGGACTGCCGTTGAGAGTGAAGGAATTTGATGTAGCTGAGACAATGGAAAGGATTGCTATTCCCAAGCAATTGCTAGTGATTTTCATGTTGCTTTCTTACTGAACTGTAGTTTGTTCAGTAAGTTAGTGTTGGTGGTTGTTGGTTTCCTGTTGTCAACAGATCTGATTGCTGGGTACAATATGTACGAGTATTTGAAAAACGTCTGAAAGTGAGAGAGTAGAGGAGGGTCGCGCGCAACGAGAGGGGGCTCGAATGTCTCAAAAAATGAACGGATGGCGATGGCGATGACTCTTTGCAAAATAGTAAAAAGAAGAAAAGGAGGAAGAGATTGATCCCCTCCTTTGAATTATTTTGTCACTTTTTCTTGATTTCGCGATAAGAATTAGGTCCTCATCATTTCACTTTATGTTCGATGTGCAGGAATAAAGAGCAATGACATGATTAGATCAAGATGAGTGTTAGTTATTATTTATCTCAAAGAGGGATGATAAACTAAAATACCCCAGTCATTTGCGCTCTACCCAGATATAGCAGATGACCAAACCTCCAAAATCTTCCGTTCAAACTCTCAATATTCTCTACATCTCGAATCTTCTCCTCGAAGACATCAAAGTTAACGCCCTTCAACCTATCTAAATATCTCAACGCCGAAACGGCTGGTAGCATGGCAGATTTCCCCTCATTTGGAACATCACCTTGATGGAGTCTAGCGTGACTAAGATATTTTCCTGCAATCTCAGCCATGTCTCTAACTGAATTTCTAATGGCTGTTCTTGCCTCCTCTTCGTCGCCAGCAATGATCTTCGTAGGATCATGAATACATCCTTCTTGGACACCATACTTTTCAATCAAATCATTGGGGATGCCAACATGGCCACATCCAATGCTTCTGATCATATTGATAATACCAGAAGCGATCCCCACACAATTGGCAACTTTATCTGCTTCCTCATCAATAACCCCACAGCATTCCAAGTTGAGAAACAGAAATGCCGAGTTCGTCCTTTCAAAGAATGTAATCATATCATTCATAGTATCGAATCTGCCATTGCTCCCCTTTTGCAAATCTCCCATACGAGTCTCCACCATTCGTTCCAAGAATCTTTGTGTTAGATTATGACTTTGTATCGCTTGATCCAACCCCATAATTGTAGGATTCCCCCGAGTAGAACTGTTGTTACTTTGTCCTGGACTAGTATATAAACTCTGAATAGTATCAAACCACCACTTCATTCTCATACTTGCTACGCTAGATTCTTTAGACCGGATACTAGCTATTTCTACATGGAAAGCACGAAGTGCATAGTAAGATGGTTGGATAGTGGCTGGATGGAGAAGGCCAATCACAAAAGATTCATAATCGCGCGATTGGACTAGATTTCGGTTTTGGGCTTGAGTGGAAACATTGGAAGGAGTAGTAGATGGCGTTCCTGAAAAGTGACGAGAAATCCGGCAAGTTCTTGTTTGAGCTCGCAGCAGATTATGTTTAGGTATTCCTCCTCGAACTACTGATGGTATTGACTGCATTGTTATGATGGATCTAAATGTATGTTGTATGGAATGACAACAGAATAGTAAGTGCTGAGTGTACTGTATCGATAGCAAGGTTTGACTGATTTCAACAATCACTAAACTATTTCCGTAGCGTACCCGTACCCTCCTCTGCCGGCTTGGGAAATCACGACACATCACAGCCCGCCAAATTCAAAATCTCACACAACATACAGTTTGCAGTTTTCGTGTGTTTGTGATGGTGTGATGTGTGGTTGATGGTGGATGGTGTTGATGTACCAAGTACACACTCCCGATGCAAACTCGCTTGTAGTGCGGGCTTTGTTTGCCTACAGAAGTATTTCCACTAGCTCCCTAGCATACTAGTACCGAGCCCTTTGAATTTCGGCTGAGGATCTCCGACGGTATTTTCGAATTGTATGTGTACCTGCTTCTTTGCCAACATCAGAAATTTCTTAATTGGCAATTCACATACTGTTGAACATGCAATTTTCTCTAGATGTTGTCACCGATGGGTCCGAGCAAACCAGCAGCACCGTCTTTCTTACTGTGTCAAGAACCAGCCTTATCGCCAACGTCGCACATGCCAATACTCATGATGCACGTACTACCAATACGAACATTGATACTGACCTTGACACTATATTAGCACGTTATGCACTCTCTGGAGTATCCACTCTAACTTCCCGTCTAGCTGCTGATCAAAGGTTCAAACTGTCTCCAGTTAGGGCAGTCTTCTGCCCCTCTGTTTTCTCCGAACGGGATGGAACGGAAGCTACTAGTGGAATCCTCTCAGCAAACATACCCTGCGTTACGGGTATACCCTCTCTCCTACTATCCCTCTCCAATTATAGCCTTAATGGAAAGCTTCATTTTGTAGGAGGAGAGAAGATGGACGTTTATGTAAATGGCATTGTAGATATTATTTTGAACCGGAGAAGATATCCTGAAGTCATAACATGTGTTGTTCCATTTAAAAGTGAGAGTGCTTCAACTTGGTGGAAGGTATATGAAGATGAATACATTCATGTGCACGCTCGTTTTTATTGTCAATTGGAAAGTACAGGTGACTGCCGTCCTTCAAGCAATGAAAACGAGAATAGTGGTGATTGTTCAGATCAGTCTAGTGATAAATCTAGGGAATGCAATAGTGACGAAAGCAGTGGCAGCAACGATGATTCGTCGGGGGATGAGGATGCAGAAGATTCCGACCACTCTGATGACAGTCAGAATCGGAATAGACCAAGACCTTCAGATATAGTTTACATCTTTACACTTCGCAACCACCAATATTCGTTTGCAGTCTTCCCACCGAACATGGCTGATTGTGCAGAAAACACTCTCCATCCACTTCCGGCAGAAGTGCTTGAAAATACTACACATGAATCGAAACTCAAAGAACTGAGACCTCTTGAATTTATCCTACATGTGAACCCATGCGTCCACAGTCGGCCTTCGGTTACAACTACGAGTATCCATGACGCTTTCAGTGAAGATTGGAAAATAAATGTTCATCCTAACGTTCAGAAACTAGCGAAACAGCATCTTGCTACTGTGGCCATTGACGCTATCACCAATAGGAGAAATGATGAATGTATAGAAATCGATGATGGTTTATTAGTGCGATCTTTAAACCAGGCTCAAATACTGCATTCACATTTACCATTTGCGTATCATCTCCGCGAAGGATCGACCACTACTACCGCAGCCCCTCAGTCGAATGTGTGTACTACCCCTAATACCATTGGTACGGGGGGTAGTTCTCGACTTGTTTCTTTTCAGAGGATACGATCGTGTACCTCTGCAATACTAGATACTGGTATAGACAAAAGAGATGTCAACGAGAACGAAGGCACTGGCAAGAAAATGATGGTAATATGTCGTAAAGGGCCAATACGAAAAAATATTACCAAATCACATGACAAAGCGAGAGGTTCAACCGATGCATCTGTAGTCCCTGCAGTCCTGGACAACGTTAACATTAGGGATACGCTACTCACCTTGGAATCATTCTATTCAACGAAAAATAACATACATACCGGGACCATAGGCCCTTTTTACGACCATACCAGAGATAACAACGAAATTGATTTGTCGAGTGACGAGGACGAATCTAACCCGTCTTTGCACACTGGAGATGATGACGAGATTGATATTTTGGACGATGATGGTGGAGATAATGATATTTTTGGACAAAATCCTCAACGTATTACTGGGAAATCGTTGCATTTGAAAAGACGAAAGTTGCATGATGTGACGGAGAATGCAATAAAATCCTTGAAAAGTAAACAATCCCCTGGTATGGATGTTGCAGAACCTCATTTACTCGTTCTGGGGACAGGTTGTGCGTCACCCGCTCCACTTCGAGGATCATCTGGCTATGCATTATTTCTACCAACAATGTCTCTTGGAAAACCATGTCTGGCTCTTTCGATCGTTGTGGAATGCGGCGAGGGGTATCTCACAATGCTCGGCCGCCATGCTTCGAATGCCCTTGAGTACAACGAATCGCGAAGGCGTATTCTGGAACGAAACGTGTCCACGATTCGTATGATTTGGATCTCGCATGCTCACTTGGACCACTATGGGGATCTTCCAAATTTGATACACGAGATCACCAGGGTAAACGGAAGAGGAACAAGTATGTGTACATGCTACCAAAGAAGAGGAGGTATTCAGAAACAAGATCTACATAAAGATTATCCGGGCACTGATAAACATATTGATGGAAATTCACACCGACCTATGTGCAGACGGTGTGGGCGGACTTATCCCCCTATTGTGATCGCCCCTCATAAGGTCCTTCGTTTCTTGGATATGTCACTTCAATGTAAAAATGGACACCTTAACGGAGAAAGAATATACATTGGGGTCAGTCAGAGAGACTTTGACTCATCTCCTTTTTGTCAACAAATCCGGGACGACGTCTTTGGCATTGAATTAATGGTTCAAGGGGAAGGCATACAATCAAGTGCGACTTATCGACCGATCGCTTTTCTTAACAATATTCCTGTAGAACATTGTCCAAATGCACATGCTTGCCTACTTGGATTGAACATACCCTCGGCTAAAAGCCAAACCCAACGTATCTTTACTCTCGCATACTCTGGGGACACCAGACCCAGCTCAAATCTTGTAAGAGCCTGCAATAATCTCAGCAGAACGTGTATTTTGAATATTTCTCTATTGCTCCATGAGGCGACTTTTGATGACGACGACAGAGGAAAACAGGAAGCCATAAAAAAGAGACATTCTACTGTAAATGAGGCAATGGGCATTGCTCATAAAATCAATGCAGATGCTGTTCTACTAACTCATTTCTCACAAAGGTATCCTAAACTCCCACCTGGACATCAATCTTATAGTGACCATGCTGATAAGGAATTACAGATGGCATCGGCTTATGACGGAATGCTGATACCATTGAAGGAAGATTTACGCCGTGTGCTACCAGCACTTGGATCGCTGGCAGCAACGTTCATTTCTTCCAAACCTGTTAGTCTTTTGAAAAATTAGAAAGTGCACATAATAAATAATATAGTTGTTTCTTACGTGTACACGCAGTCTTTTGTTTCTTTTCAAACTGTCACCCCTCGAATCACAAAGTTCTGATATGAATATGATGTCTCTCAGCAAAGCCGTTGCGAGGAGTTGCATATCTTTCTCCTACGTACTGTATGCATCGAAGGTAAGAAGAAACCCTCAAGTTGCATGCCAAAATAAACAGCTTCCTTGCTCCTTCAGCTTATGAATAGGTGCGCAGTATGTCCACGAAACCATCGCTATTTAGAGTTTAAGTGAAGTAATTCTATTACTGTATAGAGATCACTTCTGTAAACGACCCCCCTCATTCACTACTTGTATTGTTGAACATTAATTCAAGTGATGTATTTTCTTCTGACAACCTTTTTGCTTTCATTTTGTAAAATTTAAGCTGAATTTTTGATTCATCCATTTTCACTTTCAAAGCATTGAGTGCTGCATTTTGCTCGTCGTTCGTCCTGGCACGCTGTACGTGTAGTTGATCTTTCAATTCTTTATTTTCAGTTGCCAGTTCTTCATTTTTGTTAGCAAGATCATAACCATTCATTTCTTCTGCCTCCAGTTGTTTTCGCAAACCGTCATTTACCTTTTGCATTTTTACTTTTTCTTTTTGTATGACTGCATTGATTACATTCTTCCTCTGGGGCGCTGTGTCCGCAGCGTCAAACTTGCGTTTTTTGCCATTGACTTCTTCTGATTTAATGGTGCTCGAACGTGGCGATTTCGTTGCTGCCTTCTTCTTCGCTGTCTTCTTTCCTGTTGTCTTCTTCACTGGCGCCTTCTTGCGTGCTGAATTTTCCTTTGGAAAGGGCAGTTGTATCAATTCTCTAGATCCCTGGTTGATGGAAATTTGTTTAGACTTGGGGTAGAGTGTATTCTGTTTGGGCTTGTAGTACCAATTAATCCCTGTAAATGTCGTGAAGTGGTACGCATCCATGGATTTCTGTTCCTCTCTTGATCGATTTTCCAATATGACAGCTTTTGGCCTTGCACTTTTCAAAAGATCCGTCAACATTGTTTTCAATCCACCGCACTTATCCAAATGATGACCGTAGTAGACTTTTGCTACAGACCCCAACCAGAGTTTAATATTATCTTGGTGCGTCGAGCCATGACTCTCCTCACCAAAGGCGAAATCTGTGAAAGGTAAAAGAAGAGAAAAGAGGACTAAGCATTGACGCTACGAAACTAGAAGGATTCGGAGATAGGAAAGACACGAGAAACGGAAAATACATTGTACATACAGTCTACACACCTTGTTTGGTAGGATTCAATGGAAGCATGCCATGTTTGTCATCAACAATGATAGTGAGTCCCTGACAAAACTGCGTTCCACCTGATGAAAGACGTAATTCACCACGCGCGTCTCCGTGCTCTTTAATAAGCCTTCCTGTACGTCGGCTGTGATAAAAAAGTTTAGCAGTTTTAGGTGCATCGCAATCTGAGCCTCTGATTGCATCGAAGCCAAGGTAAACGTCAAGAGCATATTGATTATTGTGAGGAGCCATATCTTTTGAGTGAGAATAGGGAAATACTTTGTCGATTTGAACAGTAAACTGAGTCATTTCACATAGTCTATTTTGCCAAAATGAGAATGACAGTTTGCACCCATTGACCTGAAAATCAAAAGATTTTGGAACATGCAGATAATGCTTTGGGAGATTTTCTTCAACCTGCACAAGGAAGTTTTCTGCAATGTTTTTATCGTTCTCCTCCTCCTCCTCTCCCTCCTCCTTCAAACCAATCCCCTCTTTGACCTGTTTATGATATCCATGTTTTAGATCATAAATAACCACACCAAACACATGGTCAACCCTTGCAGAATTCCACAGTCCTGTGGTGATCTTCATAAAATGCTTCGTTAGCTCTAAAATCCCTTTCTGTGCATCTCCATCTCCATATTTTACAATGATGCCATGAAGGCTGTTGGAATTATACGGAGAGAATATACTTTCGAGTTCTCTCTGAAAGCATGATACCAAGGGCCCACAAGTTTCATCCTGGCCCGCAAGAAAGCACGACAAATATTGAGAAATGATATATCCAATGAAATCAAAGATGCATCAGATGCATCAAAGAATATCTGTAACTTACCCATTTGAAAGAAAACGAAGGAAAATTAATTCCATTAGAAGTCTGAAGGTCGCGGGCAACAATTCCCAGACCAAACACATCATGATCTCTGGAAATGACAAATGATAAGTCTGAAAGTGTTGCACAACCCTGCTTAACTCCAACTCCGTTTTCTCCTATTTTGTCGGAAGCTGCGCATTTTGAACTCTTGAAAAGTGTGAGGGCATGTGTCAACGACCCTATAGGTTCCGTGCAGTCGTTCAAAATCGTAATTCCTCTCTTATTCCCTCCATCGTCCAAGTCCAATTCAATATGAATATGACCGTTTTCTGTGGGAGCAGCATCGAAGGAATTGTCGAGAAGATCGAACACAGCGAGCAGTGGTGTCGCGAAACCGCGGGTGAAGGAATTCCATAATCCTACACCATCGAGATTCGAATTGTCATTCATAGTTGCAATGGGGTGTAATAGCTTGACTGATTCAAAATTTGGTGATTGAATTTGCTCGCTATTAGCTATTAGTCTATCGGTCATCACTCATCATCCAGAGTGGTATGTATGATAGATACCGACCGTTACACACCACGGTACGTAACGTAAAGTAGTCGTAATTGAGAACCCTACTATACTACTGTACGTACGTACAATACTCTACTAAGT
>Ga0115005_10002787_pt1 | contig 13933 bp, 7 predicted proteins | sample ArcOceMetagenome_FD_87163 | JGI IMG/M metagenome (GOLD analysis project Ga0115005, IMG submission 87163) | Marine eukaryotic phytoplankton communities from Arctic Ocean - Arctic Ocean - Greenland ARC118M Metagenome | ecosystem: Environmental > Aquatic > Marine > Oceanic | place: Arctic Ocean... | reverse complement strand
TAGCTTCTCATATTTCTATTTTCAGTTGTGATGTGGGTTGTGGTTATCTACTTGTAGTGGATTTTTAAGCGTATCTAAAAATGGATCAAACTCTGGTCCCGCTTGCCTTGTTCAAAATAAGAATGAAGAATAACATTGGCTTCTAAAATTGACAGTAATTTCAAATTAGAATGGTGCAAAATCTAGGATGTACTAATTTAATTGTTCCACAGAATAATGTGAACATTATCCAATCTAGTTTTCAAAACTAATATCGATGATTTGTTTGGATGGCACATGCCTTCGTGTCCGAACTCCTGCCATTTGAAACATGATCCTACTTGCTCTGCATGAGTCCGTATCGTGGTACTGTGGAATGATCAGAAGCGACACTGTCAGTCTACTGACATTGTTGGAAAAAGTACACGTTCACGTACACGTACACGTACGTGGTGTAGAAACAAAGAGAAAAACATATACTATACAATGCAAAAATCCATACACGTACTCACCAAATCACTTAAATACACCACTTCCTTGATTCCGGCCTGTATGATCACCTTCGCACATTCGCAGCACGGAAACAAAGCAACATACAACGAGGAACCTTTTACATCCTTGCTACCCTTATTCAGCACAGCATTAACTTCCGCATGTACAACATAGGGATATTTCTTGTGCAACTCTGAATCAGCAACCCTAGCCCAGGGCAAGTGCTCATCCGAGCACCCTCGGGGAAATCCATTGTAGCCAATACCGCTGATGCATTTGTTCGAGTCGACTATACAAGCTCCCACCTGAGTATTGGGATCCTTTGAGCGCCTAGCACTCAAATACGCGACTGCAGTGAAGTAATCATCCCAAGAGAGGTAATCTTTGCGTTTATGCACCGCAGCTGTTTTTGGGTTGAAAGATGCTTCTTTCATCAACAATTCATGATGTTGTTCGAGGATGTTGGGATCGTGATCGTGATCGTGATCGTCATTGTGTGTTGGAAGCTCGTTTTCGTTTTTGTTTTCTTGTTGACTACACGTACTCGTACGTGTAGTGCCATTCGTGGATGTGGATCCATTGCTCTTTTGGAAACCACTGAAATCTAGAGATGATATCTTGATGGACGGTTTGTACTGTCGAAGCTTGACACCAGCCATTTGAAACATGATACGGCTCGCCTTTGTCGCATTGTTGTCAATGGGATCTCTTAGATACACAATCTCACTGATTCCAGCCTGAATAATGGTCTTTGCAGCGACATTATCAGGTATACCCGCAACATACATTCTAGTACCCTTGACATCGGCGCTACATTTGTTCAGGATGGCATTCACTTCTGCATGACACATGAATGGATGCTTCGTGTGCAATTCTCTGTTTTCGTGACTGTGACTCTTGGATGCCCACGGTAAACAATCATCGCTGCAACCGCGGGGAAACCCGTTATAACCTATACCGACGATTCTGTTTTCCTCGTCGACAATGCAAGCTCCCAGTTGGACCTCGGGGTCTTTGGAACGTTGTGCACTGAGGAAGGAAACTGCCATGAAGTAGTCATCCCATGCCAAGTAGTTTTTGCGTTTTTTTGTGTTGGAGGGGTTGTCAATGTCATAACCGGCTTCTTTCAGCATTAACGATCGAACAATTTGTTCTTTCTTGCCTGCGATCTTGATCTTATTTGGTCCAACTTCAACTTCAACACTACACGTAGCACATTCCCAGTTGATGTTGATTGGTGTAGACTGAATATCCAATTGTTGATTGGTATTGGCTGTGCCCACCATGTCGACGCCCGGACTGCTTCCGTTACCGTTAGCGTTACCGTTAGCGTTCAGCGAGGAAGAGCAGCCCTGCGGGGGTGACAGAAAAGGAGCATTACGTGTACCATCAAGACCATCATTTTCATTGCCGGATGTTTTAACCTTTTTCGTCGGAGGCGGACTAGAAAATGACATAGTGTTGTCACTTGGTAGACAGCAGACTGAGATGGATTTGAGATGAAATTGAGAACACAGAACAAGAAGCACGACGTAAGTGTGTACTCGCAGATTCATAAAATAGCTGATATCTGATATCTTCTTGAACAGTCTGATCAACGCAGGAGCAACGGGTCTCAAATGGGGTTAGACAAGAGGCTTTACGAATTTGAATGTAATGATGGCGATGCTCTCATACCGTAGCGAGTAGTATCATAGGTAGTATGTACCGTATGGAAGTACTCGTAGCTTGCTAGCTAGATACCGTATGTACTGAAGATATGTTTTTGCTGGAAACATTTTGCGGGGTCCGTCTGTCTGCACCCGGGAATTACAAGAGGAGATGAATAAATTAGCCTCACAATTTCGGTTGAAAAGAAATTAAAATCGCCCTCCAACTTTCTTATTCCACCACTCACTACTCTTCATATTATCTTGAATGTATTGCATTGCATGATTGATAGATAAAGATTCATTCAAAATCCGAACGCACAAAATCACTGATTTCAGCCAAATTGATGCATTATGAAGCCATCCAAGATGTCATCGCTACAAGAAAAGCTTCGCCTCCAAGATAGGTTTCGTGCCATCCAAGAGAAGATGGACGCTCTTGAGAATAAATACCAAACCAGAGCTCTGTCGACAAAAATTTGGCCACCGAACGCAGTAGAAGATGACGTACAGAGAAGCAAGGCCAACCTCCTCTATGCATTCCTCATGATATGTTTTATCTGTTTGACTGCGAATGAATTTATGACAAGAATAATTTCGTCCATTAAAGACCCCATCTTTGAAAGCACATACGAAAAGGAGTCATTCAAGTTTCCCGTTGTAACCATCTGTGGGAGTGAATTTATGTCAAGAAATCATTCATTTCCGTATAAAGATGGCCATGGGTGTGAGTTTTACGACCACACACATCCAGAGAATTCCCTCAGTTGTTCATCCAAATTGGTGGAAGATTTGTATTGGAGCTCTGTATTGACTGACTACAACCCGCCCTGTGTGGTTTTCAATTATGATGCAGAACAGGATACAAATATAAAAGAATTGATTGGCCTGGATATCTGGGTAGCTGGAAATTTTGAGAAGAGTGAATCGGACGATGACCTGTGGAGTCAATTATCAACCTACTCTGTCTTTTTGAGTAAAACTGATCTCGATAATCCCAAACATGAAAACCCCGGTTACTATGTGATGAATACCATAACAAATGGATTTGCAGGATATCGAGTAAGTAAGGCTGTAAACACTGGATCGAGTTCCGTCTATAGTGCTACTCTTCATAGTCAGGTACCAGGGGGGAATGCATTAGAAATATTATTTGATGCTGATGACGATGTCCAATATCTGAAGAAAACAAATCCGTGGGAAAATAGCTATCTCATATTTGGTTCCATGGTTGGAATGTTTGGTGTTGTTGGTATCTTGTACAGATTTTTCAACGAACATATTTTTTATAAGGGACCTGCAACTTCCGAGCCTGAGGGTGTAGACATGGAAACGTCTGCTTCTGATAAAATTTTACAGGACGACCTTACTGTCAACGTTGGCGATGGAAGTGAAAAGACAGATGGATGATGACGGTGGTTTTATGGATAATAATAAGGTGGTTATGGAGATGATACAAATAGAGCTATTACCTTCTGGAGGCTGGAGGATAATGCAAAATATGGCAACCAACAAAGATAGGTCCGATTGAAGTGGATGACACATCCGTGTAGTGAGTGGTACTCTACTAGATACTGGTGAGCATCAATTTGTCTCAAAGCAAAAATAAGATCCTAACTTCTCCAATCATCAACGTCTAAATATTTTTGTATTGTCTTATCCTCGAAGAAACAAGCAGTTGCTTTGGTTATTTAGAAAACAATCTTTTCAGAACAACGTGAACGAAATAGATTGACTTCATTCATTGCTCAAAAACTGCGCGAAGCAAAAAAATGCGATAGGTTTCCCAAATAATGAATTATCGGACCCTTTTGCCTTTTTATTCTAAAACTGCTTGTCGACACTCATCCATCTGATCTGACCAGGGCATCAATTGGAACTTTGAACATCACACGCAGGTACTACTAGAGGTATTACACGTACACGTACCGTAGCAATTCACTTATATACACAATATATATTCAAAAATGATTCCCGGAATAAGATGGCGGCGTCTTGAAAAAATCTTTATCGCGGGAGCCCTCCTCAGCGGCGTTATCAACATTGGTCTCGTATTCTACATCACCCACAACCGGTTCCACGGTACAGGCTCTCCCCTATCCGGCGGTCTCCCGGATGAAGGACCAACTGTGATCCTAAAAAAAGAGAATCTTGATAATGAATTTTTCATCGAGGTGTATCGCGAGAATGATATTGTGAGCGGAGCGCTTCAGGGGTTTGGGTGGGAAGCGGAACATATCTCTGAATTGAACGGTTACTTTCAGGATTATAGCAAGGAACATAACGTACCCATGTCGGATCTTACCTTTATTGACATTGGTGCGAATATTGGGTGGTATACTCTCAGCATGGCAGCATTAGGCGTAAAGGTCCTCGCGTTTGAACCCATGGAGGATAATCTCAAAATCCTCAAGCATTCCCTCAGTTTGTCTAGCAATGTCAAGAGCGGACTCAGCGATCGTGTCACTCTCTACGAACACGGGCTGGGTGTCAAGGACGAAACTTGCTTTTTGTATTCTGATAATGGCAATTTTGGGGATGGGCATGTTAGGTGTGTCGAAAAGGAGAGCGATTTGAACATGCAAGAGAACTATTCGGTTCGCGGGCGTGTTCCTGTGAAGCGTCTTGATGATGTCGTCAATGCTGAAGGTATGCATATAGTTGCAGTTAAAATGGATACCGAAGGGTACGAGGGAAATGTATTGGAAGGAGGTTCAAAATTGCTCTTGGGAGGAGGCGTGGATGCGATCCTTACGGAGTTTGTACCAAAAAATGTAGTGGAGAAGGGAGGCGACCCAGTGGAATTCATGAAGAAGATGACCAATGCAGGGTTCTTGGCAAAGCGGAATACGTGGGGTTATGATTACTTCAACAATGAGGAAATGGTGACCATGACAAACTTTGGAACGGAAATGGTGATGCTTCATTCGGCTGCACAAAGGAATAAAACCATGATAGCACAAAAAGCATGGGACAGGGAGGAAGATGAGATGGAAAAAGAAATGGCCAAGTATGGCGGTGAATTCGGATTCGAGAATGAAGGATTTGACATGTACTATGAGAATAATAGCACAACTCCTACGGTGAAAACTGCGAACGGGGATAAACAATTCGCCATTGAAATATACAGAAATAATGACATTGTAAGCAATGCGATCAAGAACTCCTATGTCGGTTGGGAACTTGACACAGTGCACACATTGAACGATATCTTTCAAGAGTACAGCAAGAAACACGACATCCCTCTTGCCAACCTGACCTTCGTCGACATTGGTGCAAACATCGGATGGCTCTCTTTGAACATGGCAGCATTGGGTGCAAAAGTCATCGCGTTTGAGCCAATGCAGGAAAATATCAAGCTCCTTAAAAGCACTCTCAAGAAAAAAATGAATGTTGAGAATGGGATCAGCGATCGTATCACTCTCTACGAACACGGGCTGGGTGCCAAGGAAGAAACTTGCTTTTTGTATTCTGACGATACCAACATCGGGGATGGGCATGTAAAGTGTGTCGAGAAGGAGAGCGACTTAAAGATGCAAGCTAACTACACTCTTCGTGAACGCGTCCCTTTAAAGCGTCTTGATGATGTCATCAATGTCAATGCTGAAGGTATGCATATAGTTGCAGTTAAGATGGATACTGAAGGGTACGAGGGAAATGTATTGGAAGGAGGTACGAAATTACTCTTGGGAGGAGGCGTGGATGCGATCCTTACGGAGTTTGAACCTAATTGGGTGACTGAAAAGGGAGGCGACCCAGTGGAGTTCATGAAGAAGATGACCAATGCAGGGTACCGTATTAAGAGAAAAGAATGGGGGTACATGAAAAAGAAAGATATGATGAATATGACTAACTTCGGCCTTAGCTCCGGAGATTTGACGTTTCATTCGCCCACACTCGTTGCTGAATTCACCGGTCAGTAACGTTGCTGTACGTAGCTAGAAGATATACGCACCGTTCAAAACAATTATAAAATCAATAACTGTACTACCGGTACGAGTACACGTATCATACTGACACTGTACGGACTACTGTATCAAGTGGAAGAAAATTTGAACGTTAAAAACTGCCGTTTTGGCAGCACCGCGCCAAATTTTAGTGAGAGTGAGACGAATGAGTCAGTCGTCTCACAAATTGGGCCTACTTCATACCGCGTGTAAAGACGTCAAGGCACCTCTTCTCATCTATCACGTCACAAATGGATATCACTTCTTAGAACACGGAACAAACATTCAAACATCAACGCTTCTGTTGGAATTTTGTATCCCAATATACCGACCGATACACGCCGACCTAGCTAGCTAAGTACCCACCAAATCAAAAACCTCGGCCTCACTGAAATCAGCACACGGCCCACCCTTTCGCCAGTACTGTACACACTCATCACAAAATGTTTGATATCATCTGCGCCATCGTAATCGGGGTATACGCGTACCTCATCAGTCTCCAAATCCCCAAAACTGCTGCAACTATTTCAGCCTCCACACTTTTCTTCACTGCAATGTACGGTGTTCTCAAACAAACTCGTTTTCTCCATCCTGACAAAGATTCCGAACCAAAACTAAAACACCACGTCGAGGCTGAATGGAGATCACGAATCATCGGCACATTCCACGGAATCATCCTCATTATTGGAAGCATAGCCTGCTTCCTAGAATGGCCTCATTATCTCTCGCCCTCCCACGCTTGGCACGTCGAAGAACGCACACCCGAGACTGAGTATAATCCCGTACTTCTCGCGAGTATTTTTGTGGGATACCTCCAGTACGACATGCTGTGGTTGCTCTATCACAGGAAAACAAACTTTGATGCTGGATCGATGATTCATCATTCTCTCTATATTGCCATTACGCATTATGTCCTGTATGGTTACTATTTCGTTCGGCCTTTTGCCTGGTTGTCTTTTTGCGAGATATCCACTCCTTGCTTACACTTTCGGTGGTTCTATGCAGTCAGGGGAAAGAAAGATGACCCTTGGTACACTATCTGGTCAATTTTGTTTGCGGCGACGTTTTTATTCTCCAGAGTGCTGTGTTATGGGTTGGGCTTGGTTGATATTTGGTTTGCACGGGATGAATGGATGAAATTACCCTACGGACTTTACGCTGTTGTTGCAGGAGTTCATTTTGGGTATCTGCTCAACCTTTCCTGGGCTGCAAAGGTGGTTGCTGCATTAAAGAAACACATCCACATTCATGCCAAAAAAGATGCCTTGAAATTGAACTGATATGGCATGGCACGAAAGAATACCGGTACCGGTACCCCTGGTACACCGTACCGGTCGCAAAACAATTTTAATTATGTGTATTGAGTGATTTTTACAAATAGTATTGGTAATTGACTGTGTTTCTTTTATTATAAATTGAATTCAGTCAGAACACTGCAGAACTTGTACATGTATACTCAATAACTACGTACGTGTACAAACAATATACCGTACAGTATTTGGGCATGAAAAAGAAACAACAGTAGCTATATCATTATCATTACATCGTTGGCATCAGAAATCTACGAGTATTCGTTTCGTCCTGAACTTTGAAACAAAATCCATCCCCTTTTATTCCAACAAATATGAAAAACGTTGCTTCTTTTTAACCTCCCACAAGAATGTTATTAATGGGAATGTGAACCAACTTGACAAAGAATCCGATAAATCCCATGATGGAGAAACCGACTCCGACAGCCTTTGCGATGGAGGTAAATTCCTTGCGATCGGGCTTGGTGCATTTCTTTACCAAGTGCATGGAATCCTTTGCGAATTGCCGAAGAGGCTCGATGGCAACTTCCTTGAATCCTTCTTTTTCTCCCATTTTTTTTTTCTACGTGTGGTATTTGTGGTGGGGAAGCAGAGAATGTGAATGTGAAGGTGAGATGTATGTATGTGTGCATTGGCATGTGCATGGTGGATGCAAAAGGTACGAGAAAGAGACGAATGAATCAGAATGCTTTCAAACACTATTTTGATTTGTTTTTTTGAATGTTCGAAGTGAGCGCAAAATTGATGCCTTCTTCACCATTCCTGCGGGCTTCTCCTACAATTCAATATTTCACCGATTTCACTACAAGCAACATGAGCATTGTAGCAACTAGAAACAACATGCATTGCGCACACACAAACATTCACGTAGATGCTAGTACGACAATCATGTAGAAATTCTCCTCGGGCTGCAAAAACCCAGCATCCTTGAAAACCCCTTGGCCATGCACGCACTAAACATTAACATTCATGACACAATGCCGGCAATGCAACGCGTTTTCATGAGATCAGCATGGATGGTTCGCCAATGATACTCACCACTGTATTTTTGAGGAACAATAAAAGAAGGTACTGGAGGTCGGAAGCCCCGGGCATTGCCTGTTACCTGCCATCGCCACCTAACCTTCTGCGATGCGCTGCCAGACGTAACCCAAACGATTGGAAAAAGTAAAAACGTACGGCGGATGGACATGCATATTATAAAAGAAGGGAAGGAAAGAACAATGATATTTTCAAAAAGGGTACCTCCGCTCGCTCCGTCAGAGCCACCAAAACAATTTTGATGCATTTGTTCTTTCATCTCATGATATCACACCATCATCACTACTGTACTATACTACCTTGCCTCTCTTGCTTGTATTTATTAACACAATAATACCATCCATCAATAACTGAGTTTTCCCAGTATACGAAGTAACGAAACGAAATCATGGACGAAGAAAAAATACAGCGTCTCCACGACACTCTGTCAAAATTAAGAAAGGGAAAAGGACTCGGAACCAACAGTCACTACAGTTGGAACGCCCATGAGTCTGTACCAATGAAAAAAAACGAGGATGGAACCTTATATCGCGAAGATGGCCTACCTGTCAATGGGCTGTATGCAAATTTCATCAAACAGGGGACCTATGATCCTAAAAAAGTCAAGGAGAATTCAACATCCAAATATGGAGATGGAAGAGTGATCAAGAGAAATTTTGACGATATCGATAGTGATGGCGATCAAGATGGCAAATCGAAAAAGAAGAAATCGAAAGAAGAGCGCAAGGCTGAGAAAAAGGCTGCAAAGATTGAAGCCAAGAAACAGGCTAAAATGGAAGGAAAGAAACTTTTGAAGCTCGAAGCCAAACGGGCAGCCAAGAAACTTGAAAAAGCCAAGAAAGAAGATGAGGCAGACAAATCTTCGGATGGTATAGTTATAGAAGCCAAGAAATCAAAACGAACACGGGACGAAGATTTTGGCAACGAAAAGGAGAAGAAATCGAAGAAAAAGAAGAAGGATAAGAAATCCAAGTCATAACATAATCTGATTTCTTGGTCAACAGCCAACTAACAGCCAACTAACTGGTTGTCATGATTATCATTCTAGCTAGGTGCCAAGGTATCATTGCCTGTGATTGTCAGAAGCTTGCATAATCTGAAATTGTGTAAAAGAAACTTCATGAAATCACTTCACTTAAAAGTGTACAAATTATATTATGATAAGTAAAATTTGGAGTTTCTCCAAAGTTTCTCAAGAAAAAAGTATTTCATTTTATTGATAAAAGCAAGATGAAAGGACATTATTTATTATTCGATGACTTCCATAATCAAGTCATCTGCCTCTTCACTGTCATCAACTTCGGTTATTTCCATAATCAAGTCATCTCCCTCTACCTTGTCTCCAACATTGACCAGTATGCGGGTAACTACTCCAGTAGCAGTCGCAGGGATATTACTCTCCATCTTCATAGCGGACAAACCTGCGACAGCCGCTCCCTCGGTTACCTTATCACCAACCTTAACATTCATCTTGACGATTACTCCGGGCATTGGACTTCCAACACTTCCAGGTCCTGACGCCTTCTCTCTTGCAGATCCCTCGGCCAGAAGGTTGTTATCTGTAACAGGCATGAACCAGCGTTCTCCGTTAACTTCAAAGACAACTACTCTTGTTCCGTCTTCCTTAACTTGTCCAAGCGATAACAATTTGATCAAAAATGTACGTCCTTCACCCTGAACAAGTTCAACTTCATCTCCTTCCTTCATAGGGTTCAAGAAAAGGTGGGTAGGGAGTACTCCAACCTCACCGTAGATCATCTCGAAAGCCTTCCAGTCAATGAACACTTGAGGATAAAGAGCATGAGAAAGAATATCCTTCTCAGTGATGCCATTGTAAGTTTTCTTCAACTTGATCTCAGCAGCTTCAAAGTCGTAGTCCGGAAGTGAGGCACCAGGTCTACCTTCAACTGGAACCAAACCACGTCCTGCCAATACCTTGGAACGAAGAGGTTCAGGGAATCCACCTGGGGGGATACCAATCTCTCCACGCAAGTATTGGATAACACTCTCTGGGAATGCAAGTGAATCAGCTTGTTCAAGAATGCTGGTAGCGTCGAGATCCTGAGCAACCATGAATTGAGCAAGGTCACCAACAACCTTAGAGGAAGGAGTAACCTTGGGGATATCACCAAGAATGATGTTAGCTTCTGCGTACTTCTTCTTAATCTCAGGCCACTTCTCAGTAAGTCCCAATTGACGAGATTGGAAAAGAAGGTTGGTGTATTGTCCTCCAGGAATCTCGTGTTGGTAAACATCACTAGATCCGGAAAGCTGACCACTCTCGAATGGAGCGTAAACCGTGCGAACATTCTCCCAATAGGTGTTGAGTGGTCCGACATCCGTACTCTTGATACCAGTATCCAAATCAGTGCCAGCCATGTTGGCCACAAGGGCTCCCAAAGATGGCTGAGAAGTAAGACCAGACATACCATCAATGGCAGCATCAACAACATCAGCTCCAGCCTCAGCAGCAGCAATCATACTAGCAACTCCAGATCCAGCAGTATCGTGAGTATGGACGTGGATGGGGACATCAGGGTGCTCTGCGCGAAGGGCAGAAATAAGCATAGTAGTAGCACGGGGGGTCAACAAACCAGCCATATCCTTAACAGCAAGAGAGTGAACTCCCATGTCCACCAATTTGCTGGCGAGATCAAGGTAGTACTCGAGGTTGTACTTGCCCTTGGTGGGATCAGCAACATCTCCAGTGTATGACATGGCTCCCTCTACGAATCCACCGGCAGAACCAGCAGCATCAACTCCAAGCTTCAAGTTGTCAATGTAGTTAAGAGAATCAAACACGCGGAAAACATCAACTCCACTCTTGTGAGCCTGATTACAGAACTTGTGCACAACATTATCGGGGTAGTTAGTGTATCCGACAGCATTAGCACCACGGAGTAGCATCTGAAAAGGAACATTGGGTACAGCCTCACGAAGCTTCTCGAGTCTCTCCCAAGGACACTCATGGAGGAAACGCATGGCAACATCAAAAGTAGCTCCACCCCACATCTCAAGAGAGAAAGCATTGGCGAGAGCAGCATTAGTGTAAGGAGCAGCACGTAGGAGATCATTAGAACGTACACGAGTGGCCAAAAGGGACTGGTGGGCATCACGCCAAGTGGTATCAGTAAGCATGAGTCCCTTGTTCTCGCGAACAAACTTGGCATAACCAGCAGGTCCCTGATCAAGAAGAATTTGACGGGTTCCTGCATCAGGGATCTCAATTTTGGGGAGAATGTGGGAGGTAGGATCATTGTGGTTGGTGGAAAGTTTAGCAGCGTCAGCACCGAGTTCATCAGGGTGCCCGTTGACAGCCAGGTTTGCAAAATAACGAAGCGCACGCTCAGTAGTTCCGACATTCTTCTGAGTACTCTGACCGGAAGAAGCAAAGTTCCACTTAGATTTGCTAATCTGTTTAAGCTCGGGGTTGTCATCAATGAAGGAAGTGCAGACGATACCAGTTTCGAATTCAGGGTGTGTCATTACATTGAGAATGAAGGGGATGTTGGTCTTGACTCCACGAATACGGCATTCCTGAAGGGTACGCTTCATGCGAGATAAAGCCTCCTGGAAGTTGCTTCCGCGAACGGTGTATTTACAAATCATGGAATCGTAGTAGGGGGTGATGGTCATACCAGCGTATCCGATTCCATCCATACGAATTCCATTACCAGCAGAGTGACGGTAGACAGAAAGAGTTCCTGTTTGGATATTGTGTCAATTTTGGGAAGTGAAAAATGAGCCAGAGGTAATGGTAATATAATGGATTCATTTCATCATCATTGCAAAAGGAACGACAACGATAAGGACAGAAGAGCACATCACAAGCAAGTTGATCTTACCGGTATCAGGAGCAAAGTCCTTTTCGGGGTTCTCAGTAGTGACACGACTCTGGATGGCAACACCACGGGCAGAGATATTCTCCTGAATCAATCCAGCCTCTTCCAAAGTAGCACCAGCAGCAATACGAAGCTGAGCAGCAACAATATCAATTCCAGTAACTTCCTCAGTCACAGTATGCTCCACCTGAATACGGGGGTTGACTTCGATAAAATAAGGCTCCATGTCCGCTGTATCAACGAGGAACTCCACGGTACCAGCATTCTTGTAATTCGCCCTCGACGTCAAATCCAAGGCATACTTGTGAAGCCTAGTCCTCAACTCATCGGGAAGAGACCAAGCAGGCGCCATCTCGATAACCTTCTGATGCCTACGCTGAACACTACAATCACGCTCGTACAAATGCACAACATCTCCCGTTCCATCTCCAATAATCTGCACCTCAATGTGCCTAGGACGTCCAATGAACTTCTCCACGAACACACTCCCATCCCCAAACGAAGCCAAAGCTTCCGAAGCAGCAGAATCAAAAAGGGGTCCAATATCCTCGTGTTCGCGAATGACGCGCATTCCCTTTCCTCCTCCCCCCATGGCAGCTTTGAGAATGACAGGAAGGCCATGCTCAGCAACAAATTCCTCGACCTCTTCCTTGCTATTGAGAGCCCCAGCACTTCCGGGCACGACGGGTACCCCAGCCTCTATGGCAGCGGCACGAGCACTGGTCTTGTCACTAAAGGTGTTGAGGTTTTCCACGGTGGGTCCTACGAACTCGATGCCACTTTCCAGACATGCCTTGGCGAAGTCAGGGTTTTCACTGAGAAACCCGTATCCGGGATGAATGGCTTCCACCCCGTGAGTCTTTGCAATTTCGATGATCTGGGGAATGTCGAGGTAGGCAGAGATGGGCGTGGCAGATTCCAACTTGTCGATCATGAAGGATTGGTCGGCTCCCCACCTGTGCTGGGAGTAGCGATCTTCGAATCCGTAGATAGCGACGGTTTCCATGTTGAGTTCGGTACATGCTCTCATGATGCGCACTGCGATTTCGGCTCTGTTGGCTGCCATGACCTTCTTGAAGGGCTTATCTTTGAAGGTTCTGGTGATTATCTCTTCGATTTCGAGGTCGGCATCGGTTGGCTCTGCAGCGACCTGGAGAGGTTTGAGAGCTGAAGCTGAAGCTGAAGCTGAACCATAGCTATGGCTAGTATGGATGGAGCGAGAATGAGCTCTGAGAGCTGCTGGTTGAAAGGCATTAGTTAATGCAGTAGTAGCCAGGACGCAGAGGCCCGCTACCGCAGCTGATCTAATCTTCATGAAAAGAGTTTGTCTTTGTTGTATATAGGTTTTGTCTCTTCAGTTTGGTTGATGGTTGAAGAAGGATGGTATCATACCGGTATTTTTCAAGTTCAAAGAAAAGAATTGATGGCACTCCATCGGCAGATGTGGTGGAATTGCGTCACATCCAATCACATCAGGGGTTTTTGATGCGGGAAAGATTCACTTTGTGGACCCACAATTGGTTATGAGTTATGAAGAAATGGATTTTACGGGAATGTCTCTGCTGACGTCATATGATGCCGGCCTTTTAATGAATGTGTACGCACGGACTTGGCGGTTACGAATCCAAATAGAATCGAATATTTCGATTCCATTGTGAGCCGAATTACTTATG
>Ga0115005_10002784_pt1 | contig 13940 bp, 15 predicted proteins | sample ArcOceMetagenome_FD_87163 | JGI IMG/M metagenome (GOLD analysis project Ga0115005, IMG submission 87163) | Marine eukaryotic phytoplankton communities from Arctic Ocean - Arctic Ocean - Greenland ARC118M Metagenome | ecosystem: Environmental > Aquatic > Marine > Oceanic | place: Arctic Ocean... | reverse complement strand
TGACTTACCAGTGGGCCAAAATCTACATTTGGATCTTCAGGTACACCGAGTTTTAACTTATCAACACTCTCTTTAAGTCGCTGCACAAACTCTTCAAAGATAGGACGTTCGACATAAACACGTTCAGTGCCTAAGCAGACCTGACCACAGTTCACAAAGGCTGAACGCATGGTGCCTTCAATGGCTTTATCCATATCACAATCAGCAAAAACAATACCCGGGTTTTTACCGCCACATTCAAGTGAGATGTTGCGCAAACCAACGGATGCCGCACGCATGATAATCTCACCTGTGCTGGTTTCACCGGTGAACGTAATAGCATTAACATCTGGATGTGCAGTTAAATAAGCACCGGCAGAGTCACCACCAAAACCGTGTACAACGTTATAAACACCTTCTGGTACACCACACTCATTCATCACTTCACCCAATAGGGTTGCTGTGGCAGGTGTTTCTTCCGAAGGTTTAACCACAACCGTATTGCCACACGCTAATGCGGGGCCTACTTTCCATGTCATCAACAATAGTGGCAAGTTCCAAGGACTGATAACGGCGATAACACCTTTAGGTGTACGGTGGCCATAGTTCAATGCACTGCTACCATCGGGTGTATCTAACTTAAATGCTTCTGTTGGGTGGTTAGCCAGTGTTTCCGAAAAAGCTTTAAAGTTTGCTGCACCACGTGGGATATCAATATGCGATGCAATTTTGTGAGGTTTACCCGTATCTTTACACTCTGCATCCAGAAATTCGTCAAAACGCTCATTGATTCTGTTAGCAACTTTATCGAGTAAACGAATACGCTCAGCTTGGCTCATCTTGCCCCAAGGACCATCCATTGCGGCTTTTGCAGCTGCAACTGCAGCCGCAACCTCGGATTCACCAGCTTCGTGAATCATACCAATCAAACTGTTATCTACAGGGTTACGGTTTTCAAAAGTACTGCCACTTGCAGAGGCAACATATTGACCGTTTATAAAATGCTTAAACTCTTTCATCATAAAATCTCAAATATTGCCCACCCACGATGGATCACGGGTGGTTTTGCTATTAAGTCAGAACCGAGAGGAAACGCTCATTCAGCACACGGTCATGGTAGAAAATTGCTTTACCCAGATCTTCTGCTTTCCATGTAACTGGCTCGTGGTCGGGATAATGATAGTCACCACCACAGAACACTTCATTACGGTTACCTGATGGATCAAAGAAATAGATTGTCTTACCATGGGTTAAACCGTGACGCGTAGGACCGATATCAATAGAGGTATCTGTCATAGAAATCAGGTCTGCGGCACGCAAAACGTCTTCCCATGTTTCTAGGAAGAAGGAAGCGTGATGAAATTGATTCGGCTCAGGTGAATCGATAAAGGCAACATCATGCGCCTTCATTCCCACTGTGATAAATGCACCTACTAGATTTCCTTCAGGATCAATCACCTGCTCAGCAAGATCAAACCCTAATACATCCCTAAACAAGGCATTACACTCTTTAACGTTAGGCCCATATAACAAGCAATGATCAAAACGCGTGGCCTTCATGCCTTTAAGGTTACGTGGCCAAGCCTCTGGGTTTACGTTAGAAACACCCCATTTACCGGTTTGTTCTTTTTCTGCAAACAACTCAAAATTATGACCCGATGGGGCAACAAAACGAACACGACGACCGCAACCATCAAGTTCACCTGCAGCGATTTGCTCAACCTCACAACCGTAAGCAATTAAGTCACTTTCAAGCTGATCCAGTACTTCATTGTTAAGTACTTTAAAAGCCATGAAATCCATTCCAGGTTTATCTGCTTCACGCAGTACAACCGAGAATTTGTCCACTTCAGTCCAGGCTTTAAAATACACTCGACCCTGACTATCGCGGTGGGTTTCAATCAACCCCATCAAATCGCGGTAGTGAAGAACTGCTTCTTCCAAATCTAAAACTCTCAGCTGAACATGGCCAGGACGCATTACACCTTTTTTCATTTTGTAATCCTCTCTTATTATTTTTAAACAGACCTAGTTAGTTTTTTTCGCTTATCAATTGTTTCGACAATCTCAATTTTCAAATCAGACAAAGGGTAAATGCGGCAAGCTAATGCATAACCTTGCAGAGCTTCCCGCTCTGTAATATGCGCTTTGCTCATGCGGTTGCTCAGGTACTCACCTGATAAAATTTTAATTTTGCACAAGCCGCAACCACCACCTCGACAACCAACAGGGATAGCCTTATTCATGGCCTTTTCAGAGCTAACAAGCAGACTATCCTCATCATTCAATTCGAATGATTGTTCTTGCAGAGCGCTACTTACAGTTACCTTCGGCATAACGATGACCCTTAGTTAGCGCCCAAGAGACTTTGCCGTCTTACCACCAATTCCCCAGTGTGAGGATGGCATCTCGGTAATCAGCACACGCACGGTTTCTATTGGCGCATCAATTGAACGATGAACAGCGTCCGTGACCTCTTTAATTAAACGCTCTTTCTGTTGCTCACTACGCCCCTCAATAATATTTACCTGCACGACTGGCATAGGGTAACCCTCACTTAGAAGCCTTAAACAAAACGACCACTGACTGAACCTAAATCCTGATAATGAACACTGAAGCTATCGCCCTTATTCACCTGTACTGCCGCTGTAATAGCACCAATCATGATGAATGTACCCGCTGGGATCTCTTCGCCTCGTTCACCTAACATATTTGCAAGCATTGCCACTGAGGAAGCCGGATGGCCCAGCACAGCTGCACCTGCACCTGTCTGTACAACTTCGCCGTTAATTTCCATCACTACTCCAAGATTTTTAAGATCTAAATCTTGAGCTTTAGCCATGGTTCCGCCAGCAATAAAACGGGTAGATGAGGAGTTATCTGCAATTACACTTTTAAGGTCGAATTTAAAATCTTTATAACGGGAATCAATCACTTCAACCGCTGGCATTACAAAGTCGGTAGCACGTAACACATCAGCAATATGGATACCTGGACCTTTTAGAGGTTTGTTGGTGACAAAGGCTAATTCAGCTTCAATCTTAGGGTGTATAAGCTCATCATGCTTAATATCACCACCGTCTGGTACAGCAAAGTAATCCGCTAAAAAGCCATAACAAGGATGTTCTACACCCATTTGTGCCATTTTGGCCCAAGAGGTCAGGCCCATTTTCATGCCTACAATTTTATTGCCACGCGCTTCTTTACGACGGCGGATTTCCCATTGGATATCAAACGCGTCTTCATACGTCATATCTGGAAAATCATCGGTAATTTTGGTGACTTCAAACGCCTGTAGCTCTGCGTTTTCTAAATGCTCAGCTAACGATTCGATCTGTTCTTTTTTCAAATTACCCATTACATCAACCCTTTTTCTTTAGCCATTGTCAGTGCTAGATCTTCTATCATGTCTTCTTGTCCGCCTACGGTGCCACGCTTACCTAACTCAACTAATATGTCTCGTGCTTGAATGCCATATTTTGCTTCTGCACGTTGAGCAAACAGTAAGAAGGAGCTATAAACACCGGCATAACCCAGTGTTAATGCATCACGATCAACACGAATAGGTTGATCCATCAGCGGAACAACGATGTCTTCTGCAACATCCATTATTTTGTAAAGGTCGATGCCATGATTTGCATCCATCCGATCAAGAACAGCAACTAAAACTTCAAGTGGCGTGTTACCCGCACCGGCACCTAAACCTGCTACAGAACCATCAATACGATTTGCACCTGCATCAATTGCAGCCAGTGAGTTTGCGATTGCCATCCCCATGTTGTGATGACCATGAAAACCGATTTCTGTAGATGCGTTTAAACCTGCACGCAAGTGACCAATTTTTTCTGTCACTTCATCTGGCAGCATGTAACCTGCTGAGTCTGTACAGTAAATGCAGTTAGCACCGTAACCTTCCATAAGCTTGGCTTGCTCCAGGATTTTATCCGGTGTCGCCATATGCCCCATCATCAGGAAACCAACAGTGTCCATCTCCATCTTTGCTGCCAGCCCTATATGCTGTTCAGACACATCAGCTTCGGTGCAGTGAGTTGCAACGCGGATGGTATTTACGCCACAGTCGCGGGCCATTTTAAGATGATCTACGGTACCTATACCTGGTAGTAACAATGCAGAAATCTTGGCATTTTTAATTTTTGGTACTACAGCATTTAGATACTCTTCATCCGTATGTGCAGGAAAACCATAATTAAGTGATGAGCCACCCAAACCATCACCGTGGGTAACTTCGATCAGCGGCATACCCGCTTCATCAAGACCTGTTGCAACAGCAACCATCTGTTCCAATGAAATTTGATGACGTTTTGCATGCATTCCATCACGCAAACTCATATCGTGGAGTGTTACTTTTTTATCTTTCAAATCCATCGTATTAGCCTCGTGCAGGAAGTGTAATTGAGCCGTTAGATGCTTCTTCGGCAAACATTTCCGCGGTACGTAAACCCGCAGCAGTCATAATGTCTAAATTACCGGCATACTTAGGTAAGAAATCCCCCAAACCCTCTACTTCCATAAAGACAGACACTTTATTGCCATCAAATACAGGACCATTTACCAGCTTATAACCCGGCACATACTTCTGAACTTCTTTAACCATTGCCTGCACTGAGGCTGTAATTGCCGCTTGATCGGGCTCATCTTTGGTTAAACAATGAACGGTATCGCGCATCATCAGCGCGGGTTCGGCAGGATTAATAATGATGATTGCTTTGCCTTGCTTGGCGCCACCAATATTCTCAACAGCATTTGCTGTAGTACGTGTAAATTCATCAATATTCTGACGAGTACCCGGACCTACTGAACGTGAGGATACGGTAGCCACAATTTCGCCATATTCGACATCTTGAACTTGTGATACGGCAGCCACCATTGGAATGGTTGCCTGCCCACCACAGGTCACCATATTTACATTCATTTCCAATTCAGACGCATGCTGCTTTAAGTTCACTGGGGGAACACAGAAAGGCCCAATAGCCGCCGGTGTTAGATCAACCATGATCACACCTAGCTCATTTAATTTACGGCTATTTTCGGCGTGCACATATGCGGATGTCGCATCAAAAGCGATACGAATGTCATCATCAACAACATGTTCCAACATACCATCCACACCTGTAGATGATGTTTTAAGACCCAGCTCAGCCGCTCGTTTTAGACCCTCTGATTCAGGATCTATACCTACCATCCAAACTGGCTCAACCCACTCTGAGCGCATCATTTTCATCAACAAATCGGTGCCGATATTACCGGGACCAATAATGACTGCTTTTAATTTTTTACTCATTTCACCCTACCCGTAGAACTGAATGCCGCTACTAAGCGCCAGAAATACCTGCATTTAAAAAGGTACATATAACTGAACAGAATCCACTAGCGCCCTTTTGTCCCTCCAACTATCTCCACTGCAGACACAGAAAAAAATCCATTAAACGCAATCACTATCCAGTTAACGCAGGGCTAATGACGGGTGCACTAGATGGACAAAGCTTGCAACAAGCGGCTATTCGACTTTCACATTCCTACTTAATCTAGGTGTGACTCAAACCTCAAAACATGAGAATTTTGTAATGAATAATAAAAAGAAAATCTTAAAGCCATTGCTACACGCTTCTATCGCTGCCTGCGTTGCTTCTATGAGTGGGTATTTGTCTGCTAATGAACAAACACCCATTAAGATTGGCATGATGCTGCCTTTCAGTGGTGTTTATGCAGGGTTAGGTGAAGCTGCAAGAAATGGACTTAAACAGGCACTTAAAGAGAACCAAAACACTATTTCTGGTAGACCCATTGAGTTCATTGAGATGGATACCGAGGCAAAACCTGCTAGAGCGCCTGAAATCACTTCATCTCTGGTAGACAACCAAAAAGCTGATTTCATTGTAGGCCCTGTCCACTCTGGTGTAGCGATGGGCATGATCAAGAGTATTAAAGGTAAAGACTCTATTATGATCATCCCAAATGCCGGTGCGAATGCGGCAACAGGTGCATTTTGCCAACCTAACGTATTCCGTACGTCATTCTCCTCATGGCAAACCGCCTACCCAATGGGCAAAGAAGCCTTTGATATGGGCTATAAAAAAGTTGTAACAATGAGCTGGAATTACGGCTTTGGTAAAGAATCATTAGCTGCATTTAATGAGTCCTTTACCTCTGCTGGCGGTGAAGTTGTTAAGAAAATTTTAGTACCTTTTCCGAAAACAGAGTTCCAATCTTATTTAACTGAAATTGCATCAATCAAACCTGATGCTGTATTCGTATTCTTTGCCGGTGGCGGTGCAGTTAAATTTGTTAAAGATTATGATGCTATGGGCTTGAAAGGCAAGATCCCCCTACTTGGCTCTGGTTTCCTGACAGAAGGCACAACGAAAGCTCAAGGCCCAGCATCTGAAGGCGTAATCACAACGCTTCATTATGCTGATAGTTTAGATAACGCTAAAAACACAACGTTCCGTCAGCAGTATCAAGAACAGTACGGCAAACCTGCAGATCTATTCTCTGTGCAAGGTTATGACGCTGGTCAGTTAATCATCGATGCGGTAACTGCTACAAAAGGTAATACCGCTGATAAAGATGCATTGATCAAGCAGATGGAACAGCTGGAAATTGATAGCCCACGTGGCGCCTTCAAATTCTCAAAAGCACATAACCCGATACAGAATGTTTATCTACGTAAAGTTGTTGACGGCCAGAACACCGTTATGAAAATTGCTCAACAAAACCTAGAAGACCCAGCACGCGGCTGCAAGTTATAACTTCTTATCTGGGCCTCTTTTAGAGGCCCTTTTCAAGGTAACACTATGGATTCATCTTTTTATCTGGTGCAGCTTTTGAATGCAGTCCAATACGGGCTGTTGCTATTTTTAATAGCTTCAGGGCTTACACTTGTTTTTGGCGTAATGGGTATTCTCAATCTAGCACATGGTTCCATGTATATGATTGGGGCATATTTAGCCTATTATTTCACTTTTTTAACTGACAATTTCTTTCTCGCTTTTCTCATCAGTGGCGCTATCGCGTTGATAATTGGATTCATCATAGAACGATTTTTGATTATTCATTTATATAAACGTGATCACTTAGACCAGGTTCTATTAACCGTTGGACTAATTTTCGTATTCAATGCAATTCAAAGCTTTGTATGGGGCAATGACCCACTAGGTGTTGAAGTACCAAGCTTATTGTCTGGTTCAATTAAGCTAACTGACATAATTGAATACCCGGTTTATCGCTTGTTTATTTCAGGTGTCTGCATTGTTGTTGCAGTGGGCATGTACCTGATCATCAACCGGACTAAGCTAGGCATGATGATCCGCGCAGGCGAATCTGACCGCAATATGGTTGAAAACTTAGGTGTAGATATCAGCAAGTTGTTCACCATTGTTTTTGCCATTGGCGTACTACTATCGGCACTTGCTGGTATTGTTTCGGCTCCTATCGTCAGCCTGGTTCCAGGTATGGGCGAGCATGTCCTGATCTCTTGCTTTGTAGTGGTTGTTATTGGTGGGCTTGGCTCTATAAAGGGTGCTTTTGTTGCGGCGCTGATCGTAGGCCTCGTTGATACCTTCGCATCTGTGTTGCTGCCCGAAATATCCAGCATGTCCATATACCTGCTAATGGCGCTGATCCTTTTAGTGAAGCCTCAAGGCTTATTCAAAAACTGAGGATTAAACTATGTCAGTATTTTCTAATAAATCAGAAAAATTATTTATCTATATCTTCTTTGGTATCGCATTATTCATACCCCTGTTTTTGAATGACAATACCTTTTATATCAATAAAATTGCTTCAATTATTATCTTAGCAATATTTGTTATGTCCCTGGATTATCTGGTAGGCAGAACGGGCCTAATAACACTAGGTCACGCCATGTTCTATGGGCTAGGCGGGTACATATTCACTATTCTTGCGCCAGAATATGAAGCGGTAAATTTTTGGTTATATACATTTTATGTAATGACTGCCAGCGGGTTTGTGGCATTAATCGTAGGGCTGATTGTTTTAAGAACAAACGGCATTTATATGATTATGATTACTCTCGCGCTTGCTCAAATGACCTTTTATTATTTTGCCGATTCTGTGGATTACGGCGGCTTAGATGGTTTATTTATCTATGTAAAACCAGAAACCAGTATCTTTGGCTTAAACTTTTTAGACTTGGATAACGAAACACATTTCTATTATTTGTGCCTGCTCTCTTTATTCAACTGCTTTATATTTTTTAAAGTAATCATGAACTCTTCCTTTGGAAGAATTATTGACGCATTAAAAGAAAACCCAGACCGCGCTACTGCGCTTGGGTATAACATTTTCCAATTTAGATTAATCGCTTACGTGATCGCATCGTCACTTGCTTCATATGCAGGGTATTTATTTGCGCTGCAATATGGCTTTGTTAATCCAACGATGATGTCTTGGGATGTCTCAGCAACAGCACTTGTCATGTCACTTCTAGGCGGCTTGGGTACCATTTACGGAGCCATACTTGGAAGCTTTGTTTATGAAGGGCTGCACTACACAATTGAACATTTAACAGAATATTGGATGTTCTTCATGGGCTCACTGATTATTGCCCTGGTTTTAACATTAAAGAATGGCCTTGCCGGTTTTCTAAATAGCTTTAGTCGAGGGAAATCAGATGAGTAATATCATTCTTGAAGCAGAAAACCTCTGTAAATTTTGGGGTGGTCTGAAAGCCTTAAATGAACTCAATTTAAAGTTTGAAGACAAGCAGTTACACAGCATTGTTGGCCCTAATGGTGCGGGTAAAAGCACCCTACTCAATACCTTATGCGGTACCTACCCTGCTACGAGCGGTGTAATTCTGTATGAAGGAAGACCTATCACAAAACTAAAAGGTTATGAGTTTTGTCGTAAAGGTATTGGCCGTAGCTTCCAAAAAACGAATATATTCCACAACGCAACCTGCTTAGAAAACTGCTGCATCGCAGCTCAACAGCGTATTGGCGGTAGTTTTAACCTGTTTAAGCGCCGTAACAAAAATAAAGAAATCATCAAAATTGCCAAAACTGCTCTGGAACAAGTTGGTTTAAGCGAACGTACCGATACCAAAGCCGCCGTGATTAGTTACGGTGAACAGCGACAGCTAGAAATTGCAATGGTTTTAGCCACCAAGCCCAAAGTTTTACTACTTGATGAGCCTATGGCTGGTATGGGACATGAAGAGTCTCAAACAATCATACAGCTTCTTAAAGAGCTTAAAAAAGAATACTGCATTGTTTTAGTTGAACATGACATGGACGCTGTTTTTGAGTTATCAGACCTGATGACTGTCATGGTTGATGGACAACATTTAATAACTGATACCGTTGAAAATATCCGTAACAATCCTATTGTTCAGGATGCCTACCTCGGTAATGATGATGAGGTATTTTAAACATGCAGAACATTCTTGAAGTTCACGGATTACAAACGCTTTACGGTGAGAGCCACATACTACACGGCATCTCGTTTGATATAGAAGCAGGTGAAACTGTTAGTATCATGGGCCGTAACGGTATGGGCAAATCGACAACACTTAAATCTATATTGGGTATAGTACAACCCAGAAGCGGCTCGGTTATCTATAAAGGTAATGAGATTACCAAACAGCCAACCTGGAAAAGAATGCGTCAAGATATCGCATATGTACCCGAAGGCCGCGGCATGTTTCACAATTTATCAGTCAAAGAACACTTATTAATGGCCTCGCGCAAAAACTCCAGAGGCGAAGCCAACTGGACTTACGAGCAAGTGCTAGAAGTTTTCCCACGTTTAACTGAACGCTTAACCAATAAGGGCACTCAGTTGTCTGGTGGTGAACAGCAAATGCTAGCCATTGGACGTGCGTTATTAACCAATCCCGACCTGCTAATTCTTGATGAAGCCACGGAAGGACTAGCCCCATTAATTCGTAAAGAAATATGGCAAGTAATAAGAACAATTAAGGATTCTGGTGTTTCAACCATCATCGTGGATAAAAACATTAAAGTACTACATGAGTTATGTGAGAAACACATACTTATTGTAAAAGGAAAGGTGGTTTTTCTTGGTGATTCCAATAAACTTACTGAAAATAAGGACTTTATTGAACAAAGCTTAGCTGTTTAACAATACTACTGGGAGAGGATTATCTTTTATCCTCTCCTTCTAAAGGATCATTGAAGTTATGAGTCAAAATACCTCAATAATAAAAGAGAAAAAACAAGGTATAAGCTCGCTTGAATTAGGATTATATATACTCGAAATAATATCCGAATATGGCAAGCCAATTACACTGACTGCCTTATCAGAATTAGCTGAAATAACACCGAGCAGATTGCATAAATATTTGGTTAGTCTGGTTAAATTAGGTTATATAAGCCAAGAGATAGATTCTAAGTACACGCTATCATCAAGTAGTCTAAAAATAGGTATTGCTGCATTAAGGCTAATAGACCCACTCCAAGTAGCCTTTTCATATGCAGAAAAGCTACACAGAGAATATGACCGCACCATTACTATATCAATATGGAACGGTAACTGCCCTCTTGTAATAAAGTGGCTTGACTCAAGTAAATCACTCGCAGTAAATATACGTTTGGGTTCTCAACTATCTCCTTTCTCCTCAGCCTCTGGCCGCTTATTTCTAGCGTTTTTGCCAGAAGAAAGGAGAAATAACATCATAGACACTTTCTTTAACGAACCACCAGCCTTACCAAGGCATATGGGAAAACCTATGGAAAAACAAGAATTTATCGATCTTTTATGCGTTATAAAAGAAGAAAAGATTTGTAGGTTTCAACAGGACTACCTTCCAGATATCAACGTGATCAGTGCACCCGTATTTGATGCAGATAATAATATAAGTTCGATTATCAATTTATTAGGACAGAGCAGTGATACCGCTGTTGATAAAGGTAGCGTATTTGAACAGGCCGTTTTATCGGCAGGCAGGGAAGCAACGATGAAGTTAAGAGGTTATATTTAGGAAATATATGACTTTAAGGTACTCGCGATTTCAACTCCGAAGTGGACACTTATCGATAGACACTGGATCAGATATCACCGAGCGTTTGCTATGACGCCTTTCCGGTAACGCATATACCCCTGACGCAGAGCTTTATATAAGTGACCATTCGCTATATTGCTCTGACGCGATATAGCGGTAGATCCATTCATGGCTAACAGGCTTACCTATTAAACGGCCAATCCTACCAACCTGCTCAGGGTTCCAGTGCAAGAAAAGACCTAACTTTACATACTCAATGGTCGGTTCAGGTACTCGGTATTTTGCGCTGAAGCTCTTCCCTTTTTGGTTTCCAAGTGAGCTTAAAGATTAATTGTTTTTTCAATGGCGGCGGGTCGATAAACCTGCCCAAGGGGAACACATATCTGCTATCGTTTCCCTTCGGTCAACTGCTGATATTTCAGATTAAGACACTTTGTCTTTGGCGAGAAGAAGCGTACCACGATCAGTAGTTGGCCACCTCTTACTCATTAAAATAAAGTCTCGTACTTATTATCTGAAGCCCTAGTTTCTGTTTTTTAATGTCGCCGATGGAAGCTCACCAAACATCTTCTTATATTCGCTGGAAAAGCGCCCCAAGTGCATAAAACCATAATCTAATGCAACTTCGGTTACATTACGGGCAATACCACTACTATCACGTAAAGTTTTGCGCACATGTATCAACTTTTGCTGTTTTATATAATGCATTGGAGTAACTGATTTTTGTCGAGCAAAAATATTATAAAGCGTTCTCTGGCTTACTTTCCCTAAGATTGCTAAATCTTCAATCGAAAGATCGTCTTTAATATGCTCAGAAATATAACGTTCAATAATGGAAAAACATTGAGGAACCTTAGAGTCATCACAAAGTTCAATATTATTGGAGAAACAATCTAAAAGCTTAATTGCTAAAAGGTTACCGTACGGAGCTAGTTCAGAAAAACCAGATACCGTGGATTCCGACTCAAGAAAAATTAGTTCCAGAAGATAAATTAAACTCTGATACTGGCCCGTTTGGCACACCACATGATCAAATTTAACACCCTCTTTAGGAATTGACGTTGCTTTGTCCGCTAATGCTGAAACCATAATCCGCTTAGGGATTTTAATTATAACTTTTTCACAATCTTCAGAATACGATAAATCAACTTGATCATTTGGATTAAGAAGCAATATTTCGCCAGCTTGAGTTTTGAAGTCTCTGTCCGCCAAACGCCAATAGCAGACCCCACGGGTAACTATTTGAACATGGAAAATATCTTCTAAATCTTTAGATTGGACTCTAACTTGATTGCCATAGGTAATTCTGGAAAGTGCTACATCCAAAAAATCTCGATGCCATAACGAAGCTCCCTCTACAGTAGAATCCTGTATCGTAATGCCATGAGAACCGATGTATTGATTTACATAATCAGATACCACATGCGGATCTTGTGCGCGATATATCTCACTGTCATTCAGCACTTCAGTAAACATAGAACTCTTCTTTTTATATTTATTATATGTAAACTACTTTATATATAATGAACGAAACAATGTCAATTCACTAAGAAAACTGCGAATAAGTCTCATTGTTAGGCGCTTGAGCTGTCTGGGGGATTTTGGCTACTTTTAGACTTTATTACCCTATTTTGGCGTATCTATATGCTATTTTCACGTCATATAGACAGACTTATCCTTAGCCTTCATTATCTGATCCACTCGCACAATATTTGCCAGAACAAAGAGCATGGTTAACTTTCTGTCATTTTTTTAGCACACGGTATCGAGCTTTAGTAAAACCAAACCGGTATTTAATGACTTTGAAGGTATTCTCTACTTGCGCTCTGATACTGGCTTTCATGTATTCAATATTGATTGGTGCTTTATTAGTACGAGGGTAACTTTTCAAAGAACTGACTATATTTGGGCCTCCGACAATGTAACTAGGTGAAACGGACTTACGTCTGCCAGCATTCAACATCTCATAAATGCGATTGCGAGTTTCAAAGATACCGGGTTCATGAAATTCCTTAAGTAGGCTTATTCTAGCCCAGTTACCTATCGAGTCAGGTTGGGTTGAGTCATAAACGATGTTAAGTGCCATTAGCATCACCGGCTTCATCGACCATATTTTGCATCTTAGATAAACGCTTAATGTCCAGGTACGTCCATTCATCAACCACTCGAACAGGCTTAGATGGGTTAATTCTCTGAACGATCGCCACGAGCTCCTCAATAGGGGTATCTATAAAACCAGCCTCAAAAATGTCTCATAGATCTAAGAACTCTTCCAGAGACGCATATTCTTGAATACCAGACGAGTATCCATTTTGGTTTTCAGGCGTACATGTTTAATTCTTCGACCATTGACTTTCTACGTTAGATTTATTTTTTTATCTTCACTTTTCATAACATCACCATCGTTGTTTATCTTTCCACAAAACGAAACCCGGTGAGAAGGCTTCTCCTTCAACCGAGTAACTTTTGTTAGCTCCCGCTCCTGACTATTTCAGAGCATCAAATATGGGGTCGTACCAAAGGTAAGAATTGATCCACCTTCATTGAAATCAAGCTTCACGGTATACTTATCACAATCTTTATTGTAATAAGGATAAGTAGCCTCCCTGCTACCAAAGGTGCTTTCACAAACTTTATTTGTTTGATAGGTCATATTTAACCCCCTCATTTTCACAATCTTTATTGTAAATCTACACTGACGGCCCATTTTTCGTTTAGAGCAAGTAAATATGTTATCAGGAAGCATTGTTGTTAATTACCACGCCGAGCGTGATAACGAGATACGAGACAGAAACACTGCAACTTAAGTCTATATCCAGTTGTACAAAAAGTAGTCATTTGGTACTGAGGTTATTCCACTTTTCTCTAACAATGCTCATAGTGTCGAAAACAATAAAATATAGGAGCATCGTTATGAGTCTACTCGGGTCAATTAAGTCTTTATTTTCACCCCTGC
>Ga0115005_10002781_pt1 | contig 13941 bp, 8 predicted proteins | sample ArcOceMetagenome_FD_87163 | JGI IMG/M metagenome (GOLD analysis project Ga0115005, IMG submission 87163) | Marine eukaryotic phytoplankton communities from Arctic Ocean - Arctic Ocean - Greenland ARC118M Metagenome | ecosystem: Environmental > Aquatic > Marine > Oceanic | place: Arctic Ocean... | reverse complement strand
GAGGCCGCGCCCAAACTTTGGGCGCGGCCTCTTTGCTTCCAGACCTGAAAAACCGGGTCTGCGACGTTATTAATTATTCATTATTAACTATTAATTCGTCCCCAACTTTCCCTTGATGAACGCCATCACCTCATCCACCGGCACTTCGGTCTTGTCTGCATCCCCACGTCCCTTGTATTCCAGCACGCCGTTGTCCATGCCACGCTCGGCGATGACGATGCGATGGGGGATGCCGATCAGTTCGCTGTCAGCCAGTTTGACGCCCAGGCGTTCTTTCTCGCGGTCATCGAAGATCACTTCAATACCGGCAGCGGTGAGTTCGGCGTAGAGCGTTTCTGCCAGCTCACGCTCCCGGGGGCTTTTCTTGATGTTCACCGGAATCAGGGCCACCTGGAACGGGGCAATGGCTTCGGGCCAGATGATGCCCCGGTCGTCGTTGTTCTGTTCGATGGCGGCGGCGACCACGCGGGTTACGCCGATGCCGTAGCAGCCCATGGGCATCACCACGGACTTGCCATTTTCATCCAGCACGGTAGCGCCGAGCGCTTCAGAGTACTTGGTGCCGAGCTGGAAGATATGCCCCACCTCGATACCGCGTTTGATGCTCAGGGTGCCGGTGCCATCGGGGCTGGGGTCGCCATCTACCACATTACGCAGGTCGGCGATTTGCGGCAGGGCCACGTCCCGTTCCCAGTTGATGTTGAAGTGGTGTTTGCCATCTTCATTGGCGCCGGCACCGAAGTCGCTCATCACAGCCACGCTGCGATCCGCAATCACGGTGATCGGCAGGCCCACCGGGCCCAGTGAACCGGGGCCTGCGCCCACGGCGTTGCGAATGGCGTCTTCGCTGGCGAACTCCAGTGGCGCGGCGACGGCCTCCAGCTTCTCGGCCTTGATGTCGTTCAGCTCGTGGTCGCCGCGTACCAGCAGGGCTACCAGTTGGCCTTCCTCGGCACCTTTCACGACCAGCGTCTTGATGGTCTTCTCGATGGGCAGATCGAACTGGGCCACCAGTTCCTCAATGGTTCTGGCATTGGGGGTATCCACCGTCTCCATGGCGGCAACCGGGGCCGGGCGCTCGATGGCAGGGGCCAGCGCCTCTGCCAGTTCCACATTGGCGGCGTAGTCGGAGCCATCGGAGAAAGCGATGTCGTCCTCGCCGGATTCGGCCAGTACATGGAATTCGTGGCTGGCGGCGCCGCCGATGGCGCCGGTATCGGCTTCCACCGGGCGATAATCCAGACCCAGGCGGTCAAAGATGGCGCAGTAGGCGCGGTGCATGATCTGGTAGGTGTCTGCCAGGGAATCCATATTGGTGTGGAAAGAGTAAGCATCTTTCATGATGAATTCCCGCGAGCGCATGATGCCGAAGCGCGGGCGAATCTCGTCACGGAATTTGGTCTGGATCTGGTAAAAATTGGCCGGCAGCTGTTTGTAGCTGTGCAGCTCATTACGCACCATGTCGGTGATCACTTCCTCATGGGTTGGCCCCAGGCAGAAAGGATTGTTGTGGCGATCGGTAATGCGCAGCAATTCCGGGCCATAGGCCGGCGCCCGGCCGGATTCTTCCCACAGTTCCATTGGCTGCACCACCGGCATCAGCACTTCCTGCGCGCCAGCCCGGTCCATTTCCTCGCGGATGACCTGTTCCACCTTGCGCAGCACCCGCAACCCGGATGGCAGCCAGGTATAAAGGCCGGAAGCCAGTTTGCGAACCATGCCGGCCCGCAACATCAGCTGGTGACTGGTCACAACGGCGTCTGCCGGGGTTTCTTTAACGGTAGCAAGCAAGTATCGGGAGGTGCGCATAGGGGCTCTTCGGCTGATTTGACAGGAAAGGGCAGATTCTAGGGATAAAGGGGGTGTGACTCCAGCCTTGGCTTTTCCAGCAGCGGTTGACTAGAATCGAGTTCAGAATAAAGTATCAGTCATAATCATAACTTGTGGTAGATGGGGGAAGAATGGATCGTCTGGTGAAGTGGGCGCTGGGATGCGCTGTGTGGATGATTTTGTGTTCAGGGGCGCAGGCCGGGTTAATTGATTCCGTGCGAGTGGGGGACAAGGCCTATCTGCTCTCAGATAGTCATCTCTATCTCTACGACGCTCCAGGCGGTTCTGTGGACGCCGCGATAGCGCTTCCCGACAGTCCTGTTGCCCTTGCCGTGAGCGACACAGCCCTCTTCGTCGCCTATTCGAACAGGATTGAAAAACGCGATTTCGATGGCGTTTTGGTCAGCGACCCGGTTTCAGGAGAGCCGGTGCTGAGCCGTAATTTAACTGACGTTCAGGATATTGCCATTGATGGTGCCAATGTCTACGTCAGCTTTATTGTGGGCGGGGAGCCGGCGTTCCATGAACTGAATGCGGCGGATCTCAGTCCGGTGGCAGGCGCCGGCGCGCCTTACTTCACCCTCAGTGAACCCATGACTCGTCTGGTACCGAGCCGTGCTTCCGGGGGATTGGTTTTCTATAGCCCACTAGGCAAGGATCTGGGAATGTTGGCATGGCCGTCGACGCCTGATGCTGAAGGTGTACTGCCAGTGTTGGAAAGTGAAGTCAGCGAGAGCTCCGGGCCTAGTCTGGCCCCAGCGGAAAACCTGTTCATTCTGGACAACCCGGACCCGCAGATCCTGATGGACAACGGTTCTGGCTGGAAGCTGGATGGTGAGCAGACCATTGGCTGGATTGCCGGCAAGGACTTCAAGTTTATGGATCAAAGTCTTGATGGTGACTGGTCCGTAGTGCGTGGCAAGGTGTCGGCCTGTGAAACCGGGGACGCGCTGAACTGGGCGTCGGATTTGTCGCACTATGAAGCGGACGCGCTTTTTGAGAGCCGCAACAAGGTTGGTGAGCCCGGTGCGCCTTTTGAGGTGGTGCACCTGTGGGGTACTGGTGATCCGGTGGCGCATCTGTTCCGGGAAAGTGCGCCCGGCGAACTTTTTATTGAGTCGATGGCACGCAGTGAAGGGCTGCCCTTTGATGATGGTGCGCAGCCTTACCCTATCGAAGCCGACGAAACGTTGAGCAGTTATCAGCTGGAGAACGGGGTTACCCATCAGCATGTGGCCCTTGATGACGAGTTGGGTACTGCTTATGTGTTGCATCAGGGAGCAGGAAGCTGCCAGGCCGCGATCCGTGTCTATGATCTGGAAAACGATGAGTGGATCGATACCATCCCGCTGCGCTGGCGGCCTGTAGCCATTGCCATGTTAGGCGGAAGTACTATGGATGCTTCCGATGATCAGCTCGCGGTGGTGTACGAGACGGCTTATAACTATTACGGGCGCAGCAATATTCTGGTCAGCTTTATCGACGTCAATGCGGCTGAGCCTGCGGAAGATCCGAGTACCGATTTTCTTGAATACAATATTACCTATTCCGGTGTCAGCACGGTCCAGGCAAGTCGCCATTCGGTGCTGTTCCAGGTGGAAAATTCACAGAGAGCCAGTGTCATTACCGCCTGGAATCCGCAGCGTGTTAAAGCCACCTATGAAGACTGTGAAGCCACGGATCCCTGTGATAACCCCCGGGATATTGATCTGTGGGAATCCCGTGCAACGCTGGGTGGGCAGGCTGGCCTGATCCTCAAAGCTGGTGATGATATTCGGTTATTGCAGTTTACCGAAGACGGATTGGGTTTCGCTTTTGAAGACCCTTATCAGACCCACAGGGTCCTGGATGATTCTGTGGTAGACGCGGATGGTCCGTTGCAGTCCTCACCAGACCTGGAGTTGTTCACCCTGAGCCTTGGAGAAAGTACGGCTTTGTTCCACAGGAGCAGTCAGGCGTTTTCCGAAGGGAAGGCCACCGATTTTCTTCCCATCCCCATGGATGTTGCGACCTGGTCAGAAACGGCTCAGGGCGCTGCAGGGTCTTTTGCCCTCTACAGCCTTACCGGAGGAGACGTAGAAGGCACCACGGCGGCCCAGATTCAGCGCTGGGTAATGGGGCTGGGTAGCGATGGTCACTTTGAGTTTCAATCAGCCAGTGAGGCGGATGTAGCGGGTAAGCCGGTGTTGGTTAGAGTTAAGGACTCCGCCACCGATGATTTGTTGTTGGCGACGGTCTATCAGGACCAGATCCTGTTTACGCCGGTGGACAAGACGTTGAGTAATGCCCCGGACGTTGAAACAGGCGGCGGCGATGAAGATGACGATGACTCCGGTGGTTCCACCGGCGACGGTGGAGGCAGCAACAGTTCAGGAGCCGGCCTGAGCCGTAGCGGCGGTGGTGCGGCCAGCTGGATGCTGCTGGGGGTTCTGTTGTTGCTGGGTCGCCTTCGTTTCGGAGAGCGTAGGGTTCGCCCCCACTGGTAAAACGATAGAGGTAAGTAGTGCATGTTGAATGCCGATGAGGTTCAGGCGGTAATTTACGAAGGATTGCCGGCGGCCTCGGAAGAAGGATTGCGTATTGAGGAGGTGGGGGGACGGCGTGCGCGGGTGCGTTCGCCGTTTCGACCGTCGACCTTGCGCCCCGGTGGCAGTATCTCCGGGCCGACCATGATGGGGCTGGCGGATGCAGCCATGTATGCGGCGATCCTGGGGGAACTGGGGCGCGTGGAAATGGCGGTGACACAGAACCTGAATATCAATTTCCTGTCGCGCCCGGCCCCGGCGGACCTGATTGCCGAGGCGGTGATTCTGCGGTTGGGGCGTCGCGCCGCGGTGCTGGAGGTGCAGCTGTTCAGTGAGGGCAACGATGAAATGGTTGCCCATGTCACCGGGACCTATGCGCTGCCGCGTTGAACTGCAAGCTGCAAGCTGCAAAAACGGGATAGGGTAACGGGGAAGTCTTACCCAGTTTCCCTTTTCAACTTTTCAACTTTGAACTTTCAACTGAGTTTCGCGGGCAGGGCGGTCACTGTGTGGCACTGCCCCAATCCGCGTTGCAGCTTGATGCTTGTAGCTTGCCGCTTTCCTTGACCTCAACTCTTTTTCCCAGATCAGATCGATGCTGTTCGACTCACTGCTGGAGCGGGCCTCAAGGTGCAGGCTGCGGGTCAGGGTGTAGCGCAGGATGACGGTGGAAATGGCGTCGAACAGGCCCACCGCGTAGGTCAGATACAACCGTTCGGAGAGTTGTTTGCCGAGCATCAGTGCCGCGTCGTCGCTTTCCCAGTCGCTACCCACGCTGATGTCATCCACACCGAGTTTGTCGCCGATCTTTTCGGTGACGCCGCTGCCTCTTTCCAGCCCGTATAACGCCAGTGCCTGGGCAATCTGGTTGCCCTCGCTCTTGGAGCCACTTTCCAGTGGGCGGCCGGTGAGCAGGTAGGACATGGCCTGGCTTTGTTCCATGCTGGGGTCGGAAAACAGAGATGCACTGGGTTCTTGCAGGGTGCCGCTCAACTGCACACCCACCACCACGCCTTCGCTGGGGATTTTTCGGATGGCGCGAATATCCAGGCCGGGGTTGTCCGGTGGCCCCTGGAAAATCAACTGGCCGTCGCTGATGGCCAGGTTCTGGCCGTAGGCCCGGTAGCGGCCTTCGCGAATCACCAGCTCGCCATTGAGTTGCGGTGGCCGCTGGGGTTTCTGCTCAATCTGCAGGGTGCCGCCGAGCATGGCGTCAAGCCCGAAACCCTTGAAGTGAACCTTGTCGCCCAGTGTCAGGGTGACATCCATGCCCAGTGGCAGCTGACTGGGGCTGTCTCCTTCCTGATGCACCAGCACCTGATCGTTGCTGACGGTGATGGCGCCTTCCGGAATTTCCACGGGCCGGATTTCGGCTTCCGGGATGGCCAGGGAGCCGGTCAGGTTCAGTCCTTCCAGGTCGCCCGCCAGGGTCAGATCCGGCGTTAGCAGGATGCGGGCATCGGGCCGGTCAGCGGCAAGCAGGCGTTCGCCGCCAAGTGTCAGCTGCAGGGGGATGTTTTTCTCGCCGGGATCCACCGTGCCGTTCAGATTCAGAGTGCCCGTGCCCATCTGAGCGGAGCCGGTGATGTCCAGTTTGCCCTGGGGATTGCCCTGAATGGCCACCTGCAAGTCGGCGATATCGATCCCGAGAAAAGGAATTAGCGCTTGCCCGTCCTGCAGCTTGATGGCGCCGTTCATGATGGGCTGACGGACCGTGCCGGCAAGCGAAAAGTCGCCGTGAATACGGCCCTGCACTTCGCGCAGGTCGGCGGTGAAAAGTTCCACAAAGGCCAGGCTGCTCAGAGTGAAATCCACGTCACCTTGCAGCGACGAATCCAGGCCAAGCCCATGTTCCAGTTGCGCGTGAGCATTGCCCAGCGCGGTGATCAGGGTCAGGTTGCTGCTGAGTCGTTGATCGGCGAGCGTGCCTTGCACGGTGAGCGCTTCGATCTCCACCGGGGGAGGGGCATCTGCCGTGTTAACGGTGATCTTGGCGTCCCGGGTTTGCAGGGAGAACTGGCCATCGGGCTTGCCCAGCGGGCCGCGCAGGGTGATGTCGGCATTCACGGCGCCCTGCAGGCTCAGGGTGGGGCCGAGCAGGCTATTGGCCAGGGCCAGCGGTAGATCTGCCAGGCGTAGCTCTGCGTCCACGCTGTTTTGGGCGTTGGCTGTATGACTGCCCTGCAGGCACAGCTGGCTGGGAGCCTGTACCAGACAGAATGGAGCAAGTGATTGCGATTGGGCAGAGACACGCAAGCTGCTGTCCGTGTCCTGTTGCCACTGCCCCAGGCGAGTGTGTTGCAGCCGGGTGCCGGAGAGGGTGCCTTGCCATGCGGTGGCCGCCGGGTCGATGCCGCCATGCAAGCGGGTTTCCAGGCTCACCTCAGCGCGGCTCGCTTCAGCCTTGAGCTGATGCTGGTCCCAGCTGCCGTTGACGGTGGCGGAGAGGGTGCTGACCTGTTCGGTGTTGCCTTGTTTGAGCTGACTGCCGGTCAGGCTTAGCGCCATGTCACCGCGGTGCGAGGTTTGTGGCAGGCGCAGTTGGGAAAATCGGCTTTGCACCTGTGCGATCTGCCAGTCCTGCCAGCCCAGGGTATTGCCGGTGAGTTGGCCGCTGAGTGCCGGGTCGCTATATGTGCCCTGCAGCTGAATCTGACCAGCCAGATTCCCGCTCAGCCCCGGGTATAATTGCTGCAGGCGTGCCAGTGTCAGGTTGCTGCGCAGTTGCCACTGTGGCCACACCTGGCCGCTGGCCTGCAGCTGGTTGTCTCCCCAGCTGCCCAGGGTGTTCAGCTGCAATTGTTGTTTGCCATCGGGCGTCTGGCTTTGCAGGGTGCTGGTGAATGACAGTGCCTGCTGGCGCACCTGGCCGCGCAACGACAGCTCACTGGGCGACAGGGTCCAGCGATCGCCGTCCCATTGCCCCTGGCTGTGGCCGTCGATGGCCAGTTGGCCGGGGAAGAGCGGGTGCAGCAGGGCGGTGTTGAGATCGCCGCTGAGATCCAGATCCCAGCTTAATGGGCTGAACATCACCTGGCCGTTGCTGGCCAGCGTCTGGTCGCCGTCTTGTATGGTGAATTCATGCAGGGTAATACCGCCGGGAATGAGCGCGCTGTCCACGGTGATGGCTACATTGCGCTCACCGCTGGATAAGCCGGTGTGGCCGCTCAGGCGCAGTGCGTCGAGCGGGCCGCTTGTGTCCAGCTCGCCTTTACCCAGTGACAAAGGCTGCGGCAAGGCAAGCGGCAACGCTTGGGCTGGCCAGCGATGGTGCAGGGCGATTTGCCATTGTTCATCCTTGAGCAGCCACTCCCCCTGACTTCGCATTTCCACCGGGCCGGTAAGCTGATGGTGCAGCTGAAGTTGGCTCAGTGGGCCCGCCAGGGTGAGTTGGCCGCTGGCGTGTTGTGCCTGCAGGGTATCGGTGTCGGGCAGTGGCAGTTGCCAGCTAGCGGTGCCTTGCACATCGAAGGGGGCCGTCAATTTGCCCTGGGCGGTGGCCTGCACCCTGGCATCGGCCAGGGTGTGAGTGTGCAGGCGGGCGATCTGGAAGCGTCGCCAGGCCGCGAGGCTGTCTGCTTCCAGCTTGCTGACCAGTACCGTGTCGTTCAGCTGAAAGGCATCCACGGTTAACCGGTCGATACGTATCCCGAAGGGCAGTGCCAGGCTCTCTGGCAGGGTTGCCGGTTGCGGCTCGGTGTCATCTCCGGGCGCAAGCGTAATGTGCAGGGTGCCAAGGGACAGGCGCTCCAGTTCCAGCCAGCCACTGAGCAGGGCTTGCGGCACCATGTCGGCGCTGACCTGGTCCAGGGTCACGGTGAGCCCCTGATAGCGATAGTCGATGTCATTGAGGGTGATGCCGCTGAGCAGGCTGCCGTGCCACTCGCCCAGGCTGAGTTCGCCGGGGATAAAGGGGGAGGCTTTTTCCAGTAGCCAGCGGTTGCCGGTGGCGGTGCCCAGCAGCAGCGTCAGGCCCAGCAGACAGGCCAGTAACAGGCTGAGTAATACCAACAAGCCGCGGGTCAGGACGGGGCGCAGGGCAAAGCCGTTTTGAGGTTCGCGCCCGATCACAGGTCCGGCCCCATGCTCAGGTGCAGGCGCCAGTCGCGGTGCTCGTCCACGGCCCGGGCAATGTCCAGGCGAATCGGCCCCAGTGGTGAGCGCCAGCGGATGCCGATGCCGGCACTGTGGCGCGGCTCGAAGGCATCGAAATCGTTGAAGGCGTTGCCGGCATCGGTGAAAGCCGCCAAGTGCCATTTCTCGGTGAGCGGGTGATCGTATTCCAGGCTACCGGTGGCCAGGTGACGCCCGCCGATGACTTCGCCGTTGCTGTCTTCCGGGCCCAGGGATTCATAGGCGAAACCGCGCACGCTGGAATCGCCACCGGCGAAGAAGCGGATGGAGGCTGGCAGTTCGGTCACATCATTGACCTCGGTGTAACCCAGATCGGTGCGCATCAAGACGCGCCCGCCCAGCAAGGGAAAGAGAATCTTGCCACCGCTGGTGAGTTGCAAGAAGGAGGCCGTGGATGACAGGTTCTGATCCGCGAACCGTACGGCGGTGTTCAGGCGCCACCCGAAGGTGGGGTAGACCGGGTCGTCGGCCTTGACGCGGCTTAACTGGAAACCGGGAATCAGCAGTTCGGCCTGATCCACCTGGTCGGCGATCTGGTAGGTCTCACGCAGGAATTCCAGGGAGGTGGTGGCCACCCAGCGACTTTCCAGTTCGACGATATAATCCGCCCCGGTGCTCCAGCGCTCGTTTTCATTACTGTCGGTGTTTTCGTTGACGAAGCTGGTGTGCAGATCGAGCCGTTCATGGAGCGGGTCCTTCAGCGGGATCTGGTAACTGGCCCCGGCCCCTTGCTGCACTTCGGACAACTCGGTCTCCGCCCGGAAGCGGTGGCCGGCCTTGTTGACCCGGCGATTCTCTACCCCGAGCCGGACCCGTGGCCCGGTATCGGTGCTGATGCCGACACCGGTGAGCAGCGACCAGCGGTTGTTGTCCGTCAGTGCGATGCTAACGGGAATCCGGCGGGTGGTGTCGTGAGGTTCCCCTTTTTGTACTCGCACGGCGCTGAAGTAGCCGGCACCAAGAAATGATTGCTGGGTTTCCAGCATGCGGCCGCTGTCGTAGGGCTCGCCTTCCTGGAAGCTGACATAAGCGTTAATCAATGAAGGATTGAGTACGCTGCCGCTAACGGTGACTTCACCGAAGTGATAGCGCGGGCCGCTGTCCACATGCAGCGTAATGCTGGCCCGGTGGGCTTTTGTGTCCACCTTGAGGATGTGGGTGGTCAGCTCGCCGTGGACGTAACCGCGACTGATGAGGTGCTGTTGCAGGCTCTTTTTCAGGTTGCTGTAGCGGTCATGTTGCAGCCGCTGACCGGTGGCCAGCTGCGCCTGCTCCACCAATCTGGAGAACGCCGGGTCCTGGGCCGCATCGCCGGTGATTTCCACTTGCACGTGTTTGAGTATCACCGGTGGGCCGGTGTTCACGTCCAGCGTCACGCTAACGCAGTCGCCGTTTTCATCGGCGGACAGGGAAAGCTGACTGTCGTAGTAGCCCATGGCCTGCAGGGCATCGGTACTGTTGGCAATGATTTGCCGGCGGATCAGGCCGTACTGGGCCCTGGGGGGCCGGCAGGGATAGCGAGACAGGTCTACCAGCGCCCGAATGTTGTTGGCCACCGCCTCGCTGGCGTTGCCGGTGATGTGCAGGTTTGGCGTGTCTTTGGCGAACGCAAGGGCGGGAAACAGCATCAGCAGCATCAGGATGAACGTCTTGCTCTGCCGATTGTGGTATCGATGGTGCGCCAAGCTCTGCATCCCTATTTACGTCAGCCCACAGTGTAAGCCAAGGGCGGGGGGAACGAGAACCTTAACTGCCTGGCGGGTCAGCCTTGTGGTGCGGGTTTTCTCGTTGGTTGTCACGTGAATAGTCGCTGGCACTGGGCCGTTTTTTCAGCCGGCGTTGCAGGGTGCGGCGGTGAATGCCGAGGGCGTCTGCAGCCCGCGAGATATTGCCGCCGTGGGCGTCGAGGGTGCGCTGGATATGTTCCCATTCCAGCCGCTGCAGTGAGGGCGGGCTGTCTGGCAGGGGCAGCGCCTGGCTGGCCGGGTCGGCATCCAGTGCCTGCAGGATGTCGTTGGCGCCAGCGGGTTTGGTCAGATAGTTATGGGCGCCACGGTGGGTGGCGGCGACGGCGGCGGCGATACTGCCGTAGCCGGTCAGCAGGATCACCCGGCAAAGGGGGAACTGCTGGCGGATCGGTTCAATCAGGTCGAGGCCATTATCGCTGCCCAGGTTCTGGTCCAGAATCGCGCCGTCCAGCGGGGTGTCTTGGGCGGTGAGCTGCGCGATCAGCTGCAATGCCTGCTCGCGATCATGGGCCACATGGACCTGGGCACCATGGCGGCTTAGTGCCCGGGCGGTTTGTTCAGCGAGCAAGTCGTCGTCTTCTACCAGCAACAGCTGACGGCTGCGAGCGGCGTTGTTCATGATGCGGCTCCCGGGCTGTCTGTTTGCGGCCAGTGAATCCGCGCCTGGGTCCAGCTGTGGCCAAAGTCCATTTCCAGCTCGGCACCGATTTGCGCCAGGCTGGAGTGCACCAGCGTGAGCCCCATGCCCAGCCCTTCGCGCTCTGAATCCGGGTGGGCCGGGCCATCATCACTGAGCTGGAGCCGATAGAGGGGTGCATGGTCGCTGACGGTGATGGCCAGTCGCGTGGCGCCGGCGTCCATGGCGTTGTAGCCCAGATTGCACAGTACCCGGAACCAGCCCTGACTGTCGGCCACTTGAGGGTCCGCTTCCAGCGTGTGTGTCACGCTGAGGGTGGGTGCCAGATGACGCAGATGCTGTTGTAACTGCTGGATCAGGACGCTGAGAGGCAGGCCGGATTCCAGCTGGGTGGCTGTGCCTTGTTTCAGGCGGCTGGCCACGTTGCGGGCCAGGTGGTCCATTTGCTCGACTTCCGGACGCAGGGAATCGGGCATTTCAGGGGCGTGGAGAAGATTGTCTGCCAGCATCACCAGTGTGCCCAGCGGGGTATTCAGTTCATGGGCCTGGTCCGCCAGGGTCGCGGCTACCTGATACATGTGCTCACGGCGCCCGGCCAGATCCAGTGCCTGTTCCTGTTGTCGTTGTTGTTGTCGCATCAGTCGCTGGATGACCTGTCCGAGCAGGCTGAGCATGACCAGAAGAGCAATGAAGACAGCGGCCATGCCGGCACTGTGCAGGCCACTGAGCTGGTGGCTGAGGGCGTGTAGCGGGCTGTTCATGGCGGGCATCTGATACCAGCTCAGCGACACCATGTAGCCGCCCAGTGCCAGCAGGGCGACCAACAGTCCCCCTGTCATGGGCAGAGTCAGCGAGGCCATCAGGGCGGGGACCAGTAAATAGAATGAAAGCGGATTGCCGGCACCACCAAAGCCCTGGATCAGGCCGGCAAACAGCACCACGTCCATGGCCAGCTCCAGCGTCAATAATTGGCTGTGGCGGCGACCGTGTACCTTGCGGGTGAACAGGGTGACCAGGTTGGGCAGCAACAACGCGCCCAGCCAGCCCAGTTCGGCCAACTGATAGCCGGTATGGCCGAACCGTTGCAGCACGATCAGGGCCAGGGTGATGGCCAGTACCAGCAGGCTGCGCAACCAGATCAGTCGCAGGCGCCAGTTCAATAAGGGAGGGCGGTTATCCATGGTGGCTATTGTAGCGGTAAATCGGCGCGGGGAGGTGTGGCAGTTTGCCCGGGTGGGGGAGAGAGTTGAAAGTTCAAAGTCTAAAGTTCAAACGCGGTGATAACTTCGTGCTGACCTGAAAAGCGTTCCTTCGCGCTGCGGTGCCTTGTGCGCGGATACTGAGGTATGGAATGAGCTACGGCACGCTTTTCAACTTTCAACTTTCAACTTTGAACTTTCTACTGCTCTTCAAGGCCGCAGCAGTCGCCCTTCGTATAGCTCGCCGGCAAAGGCGGGCAGCTTGGGATGGCGGTGCTGGCGGGCGGTCTCGGCCTGAAAACCCGCACGCTGGAAAATGCGAGCGGTATCGCGGGTGAGCTGACAACCGCAAGCCAGCGGTTTCCACGCTGGATTCAGGGTTTTTTGCAGGCGTTGAATCCAGGGGCGTTCGCTGAGTACATGCTCCAGTGACAGCAGTGTGCCACCGGGCTTGAGGACGCGAAAGGCCTCTTTCGCCGCTTGATCCGGGTCCGGAATGGTGCAGAACACCAGGCAGGCAATCACCGTGTCAAAATGCTGATCGGGATAGGGGAGCTGTTGGGCATCGCCTTCTTGCAGATGAAATCGTTCGGGCGAATCGCACTGTTGGGCACTGTCACGGGCCAATGAGAGCAGGCCGCCGGCTGGCTCAATGCCATGAATTTCGGTGGCGGTATGGCTGTAGAAAGGGAAGTTGGCGCCGGTGCCGACGCCCAGCTCCAATACCCGGCCGCTGGCCTGGGCCAGCAGACGTTGCCGGTCCCGGTAGACCGGGCGGGTGGCCCAATCCAGTAATACCGGGAACAGCTTGTCTTCGTAAAAGGACATGCGTTGCCTGTTAGTTGCGCTCGGGCAGGATGTATTTGTCCGGGTTGTTCAGCATATCCATGCTCAGCGGGTCGCTGATAATGCTGGTCAGGTTCCGGTCGGTCTTTTTGCTGTACTTGCGACGCAGTTTCTCGAACTTGCGGAAGCTGCGGAAGTTGAGCGCATACAGGCGCACTTCCTGCAGGCGCTTGTAGGAGTACATGACGTCCAGCGCATCCATGGAATACTCCGGACGAATTTTCATGGCTTTTTCCAGGTAGCTGATCGCTTCGTTCAGGTCACGCTTGCGGTTCATATAGATCAGTGCATTGGCGTATTCGTAATTGACGATGGGAATATCCGGGGCCAGCGTCAGGGCGTCGGCAAAGGACTCTTCCACCGTGGTGGTGCGCGCGCCATAGGTCATGCGGCCGGTGAACTTGCCCACCCGGCGCATGATGCCGGCGTCCACGCCGGCGCGGAAAGCATGTGCCAGCGGTTGGTCGGGCATGATCTCAACCACTTCCTCAGCGCTGTTCTTGATCTTGCCGATATAGCGACGGGCGACCACCACGGGCACCGGGGATTCTTCCGCGATGCGGGCAATGGCGTAGGCGTAACCGAGTTTCACCGAGGCAACAATGGGGGCCACGGCAGGATCGTCGGCCGCTTCTTCCATGTCATCAAAGTACTCTTGCGCCTGGTTGGCCACGTCCTGGAGCATCATGTATTTGGTGCTCTGGCGATCGGCCAGGTAGATGGCGTACATCAGCTGGGAAAACAGGGCAGGGATCTTGCCGATGGGGCCAAGCTTGAGGCCTTCTTCGCGGGCTTCCTGGAAATCACCGGCAAAGAACTTGCGCCATACCTGCAGGCTGCGGGCCTCCAGTACCTGATAATCACCGTTCCAGCCCTCGATGTCTTCTTTCATGAAGGGGTACTTTTCGAACTGTTCCTTCATGTAGGCGGCGGACGGGTAGGGCACCTTCAGGCCGCGCATCAGGTATTCCCATTTGTCGCGGATCTGTTTGTCGGTATAGGTGAAGTAGCTTTTCTTGTAG
>Ga0115005_10002780_pt1 | contig 13944 bp, 15 predicted proteins | sample ArcOceMetagenome_FD_87163 | JGI IMG/M metagenome (GOLD analysis project Ga0115005, IMG submission 87163) | Marine eukaryotic phytoplankton communities from Arctic Ocean - Arctic Ocean - Greenland ARC118M Metagenome | ecosystem: Environmental > Aquatic > Marine > Oceanic | place: Arctic Ocean... | reverse complement strand
GCTGCAAAGTACAACAACTTAAATCGGCAGTTGGTGACATTGATGAATAATCGCAGTGCCATGTATGAGAAGGGTGGTCTTCTTGAATTGGCCCTCGTCGGTGAGTTTGTCGTTACCTTTACATGCACCTTTACATGTTAGAAGAAATCATATGCTGACTTATTTTTCTAGACTGCGACGGAATCCTCGAGATTGAGGCAGGCCACACAAAAGCCAGAACACGCAAGCTCCGCCTCCTCGAGTCGCTCAAACGCTATGACGAAGCTTTGGTCGAAGTGTGTGCACTTCAACTTAAATTCATGCAAGATAATCGTGATAAGCTCCGCCTTGGAATTCCTGTGACTCCACCCGTGTCCCAATCAAAGATTGAGGAGTTGATGGGAAATATTCTACCTGGAAAAATTGAAGAGACTTTGGCAGAGGTCCAGAAGAAGTACGGAAGCGAAGACAGACCATTACCTAGCAGTCATACAATTATGCAGTTGATCCAGAGTTTTGCTGGCTACAATAGTTGGATGGCGAAAGCTGCGAGGGATGGTGGGCTCGATGAGTTGACTGCTAAGTTGAATGCAGCAAGCAGCGATGCTGAGAGGGTTGAGAGTTTGTTGAAGAGAGGAAGAAGATACGCCTACCATCGTAAGTTCGAGGAGTGCAAAAACGATTTTGAATCTGCCTACGTAATTTTGGAGAAGGGAGGAGATGAATTGACACATATTCTTGAGGGGGATACCTACGCCAGAGTCTTGGAATGGACTGGTATGTGCAGGCATTTGAGATATGATTTGGATGGAGCAATCAAGTGCTACGAAGCTTGTTCTGACGCTGATCCCACAAACGTGAGTACCCAGCAAAAATTGCAGCATTCTTGAGATGCACACTGTCTTTTGAATAATTTACACATTTTTGTCGTATAACTGTACTCACATCATTCTTTGCACAAAAAAGGCTGAGATCCTTGTCAAGCGTGCTGGTGTCAGAATGGATTCCGGAAAATTGGAAGAAGCAGTTTCTCTCTTTGATACTGCACTTGAGCTTGATCCATCAGCTGTTGATGCCTTGCTTCACCGTGCGAATTTGCGAATGTTGGAACAGAAGCCATTGGAAGCAAAGGCTGATTTAGAACGTTGCATTGAGCTCAGACCAAATCACATTTTTGCTCATCTTCGTTTAGCAACTATTTTCATGGCATTGGACGATGCAAATGGTGCGAAGCGTTCGTTGGATACCGCAGAGCAGATTGACCCTCAGTCGTCAGAAGTTCATTCTTACAGAGGAGAGTTATTCTTTGCTCAAGGACAGATGGAGGAAGCAAAGGCTGAGTTTGATCGTGCAACCGAGTGTGATGGAGGAAATCCTACTGCGTATGTAAACGCAGCATTGGCTGTGATGAATACTCCCGGCGCTGGAGGTGGGCCTCCTGATATCCCAGAAGCTATCCGATTGTTGGAGAAGGCAATTAACGTAGATCCACAGTTCCACACAGCATACGTGCATTTGGGGCAGCTCAAATTGAGCATGGCAACTAGTTTGATTACTGCAAAGGAAGTTGTGGCATTATATGACAAGGGACTCGAATACTGCCGTACCGCTGATGAGTTGAGGGACATTGTAAGCATGAGAATTTTGACTGTTGCTCAAGTTGATGCTGCTAGTGCATTGAATATGGACACACTCAACATGCAGTAATTAAATAAAGAATTCTCTACATTTCAAGATCTTTTTGAATTTAGTGCTCGCATTTCGTCACCATCAATGCTGGAGATCCACCAAGCAACCCCTGTTTTCTTACACGACTCCTTATCAATTCCTCCGACAATAACCTAATATCTGACTAGATTAATTTGAACTTGTAGTATGGAATATCAAACCAAAAACCAAATACTTGTACAACGTACAACCAAGGTACAAAAGCAATCGAACAAAGACGACAACACAAAAAGAAGGACGCATTAGATAGTCAAGAACTCATTGCTAGCTACTGGAATCCATCTTCGCATCGCAACTGCAGGAAAACAGGCAGAGAGAAGAAATATTCTTTTAATACAGTCTTCTTTGTCACAAGGTATTTTTAGAATCAAACAAAACGATAACGAGCATGTCGTACGGGTCAGGAAGTCCTCACGGTGGTGCTGACGGAGAGAAGAATCGGACCGGTCTCAGCAATAGGTATTCACCGTATCAAAACAAAGGAAATTATAACCCTCCGGCTGTATCTGGATCTTATGCTCAGCAACAAACTCAAGTTATGGAGGATACAGTGCGGACGCACTATGAGGTATGTCTAGAACCGTATCCCGTCATATGTCGTTGAACTAGTTTTCATAGTTCTTAGCTACCTTTTGGAAATTCATTTTCTCACAGTCCCGTCAATCTAACCACGCAGACTGAATCAACCAGTGCAGCGGTTTTATCGCAGATGAGAACACAGAGAGGTCAACTAGAAGGGGCGCATGAAAATGTTTGGGAGATGAGACAAGCGGCAAAAAAAGCAAAGAATGATATTACAGCCATGGTAAAGAAAGCACGGCAGAAGAAGCTTCGACTGCAAATCATTGCAGCAGTATTGGCTGCTGTCGATTTTTTCCTTTTTATAAGACTTGTGAGTTGCGGGGGATCGTTTTTCTGCAGGAAGTCTTCGTCGAGTTCCAATTATGGCTACTAAAGAAACACGTCTTCATTTCGGACTACCATAACCATACAGGACCTGTATACCTCCTGTCTGACCAAAAGTCACTCTTTGTCATATTATACAACATACACATGCAGTACTAATAGGTTGTCAAATCATTTGATACGCTCATATATTATATTATTAGCTTTTGATTTATAAGGAATGTACCTGATTGTAGTAATCAAGGTGCAATTGGTCATCGAAAGATATATTCTATTCGTGGCATTGCTGCAACCGTATTATTATCAATGATATGATTTTGCGCTGATTTATTCAAAGCAGCAGCTATTGGAATCATCATTGATAAAGATACAACTATCAGATGGATCCTTCAACGATCCGTCTTCAATTGCGTCCATAGTAACTTCGAAGCATCTCGAAATGTGATCCATGGAGGCTTCGATTTCGTTATTCTCCAAAGTTTTTTTCATACTTTCCTGCATCATACTCAATGAGAGCTCTGGCGAAGGGCGACCAAAGAAGATCTGGTGTCCAAGTGGCAACCAGGCAAATGAAAAATATTCTTCGCTGATTAAAATGATCTGACCTTCGAGCCACTGGCTATTTTTAAACCCTTCTTCAGCAACTTGACCTAGACCTGAAAAACGCTGGAGTTCTTTGTTGCCCCATCTTTTGGCAGCCTCATCTGCTAAGACGATATTGGGAAGCTCCTGACTAGTCTTGGAAAGCGACTTAGGTGGCCTCGGAGGACTCAAATCAACTTGAAATGTAATTTCTCCTACAGGAACATTTTTGTCTCCGATGACTTTTCGGCAAATGAGAGTGTCTCCAATGTAGGTTACATTTACCATTTCTGAAAAAAGGAAAGTAGAGAAGAATGAGATACTTGTTCTGGTTGAAATGCTGCTCCTCCTCTCAATGCATATGGCAGAAGTCTATTATTGACTCACCAAATCCGTGATCGCCATATTTCCCGACCCATAAACCTTCCAAGTTGAACTGTGCCAAATGGCTCCTGGCATCCGCAGCTCTTGCAGAATGTTTCTCTGCATCGTCGAACCTGCCTTCATCAATAGCAACATTGATGTTATCTAATTCCAACCCATAAACAGTACTGGCATCTTGCACCTCCAGTTCGCGCAACTTTTTCCGAGTGTTCTTTGTATCTTCGCCAGCAGATAACCTCTCCATTAGCTTCTTGCTCAGAGAGATCAATTTCGCACGAAGATTCCAAAGGTCATTTCCGTAGGGCACAAAGGTTGATTGAACATCCTTCTCTTTTTTAATACGTTCTTTACGAATTGCGCTAAGTTCTGTTGTCATTGGGTCGTCTTCGAAAATGTCAAATTCGGCTCTGCGTGGATCTTTATCTTCGTAGTAACCATCATCTGCGCTATTCAAGATGTGCAGACGAGATGTTGAAAGTGTCACTTTCGGGAATTGCTGATGCTGCCATGGCGAAGAGCATATTCCGTGACACATTGGAGGGCCCTTGACAGTGAAGGAATGCGTGTTTATTAGCAATGTAGCAACATGGAATAGAACAGCTTGGTGTAAAAACGTGGACATTGAAAGTAAAAAGCGGTAGACCTAGTGTGTCAATGGAAAATCTCCTGCCAGTTTCAAATTACTGGACTGGCATTATTATGACACAAGCGAGCCAGCAGCGTGGAGCGTGGAGTAAGCATGGGTAGGAGGAAAACATTGAAAAAACAACAAAAGAAGAACAAATGTTGGCTGGCTTGCGTGACACTTTGTGAGCGCCGTAAATACGTATTTGAAGCTGTCAGCCAGAACGTTTTTACACCACTGGCAATTTTAACGTACTCGTTGAAATGTCATCTGATGCAATGTGATGACGCAATATTTCTGATACTTATGAAATATATCCATGTAATGGCCTAAAGGCTTCACACGCTCACCACCGAAAACTGACATCGCATTCCGTCACAAAACACTCGTCACAAAACACTCTGTCAAGGAACCCTCTTTGTAAAATTCAATTGAACTCTGATCTACAACATCCCGTAGAAACCATTAATTAACATGAAAGCTATATCAGCAGCCTCAGCAGTCATTTCCTTGATTGCTGCTTCTCAGACGAATGCATTCGCACCGTCTAATATGTTTGGCATCAAAGCAAAGATTCGTTCCACTTCGTTATCCATGGCTACAATGCCTGATGGCCCTGGACCTAATGAATGGGAAGGTAATAAACCTCAAACGGGATCAGAACTAGAGTCTTCTTCGGCCTATTTCAGTGGTCCCGGTGACCTTTCAGACGATATGACCTTGCCAATTGAAGACGCCGATCAATCCTCCTTTTCATCCGGAAGGTTGAATAGAATCAAGCTTGAGGATGATGCCAAGAAACTCTACTTGCATGGAGATGAACTCATTGAACTTAGGAAATACATTATAAATCTTGAAGCCGACCTCGAGCGAGCTGCAGATGAAAGAGATACCGAGTCAATTCAACATATCACTAGGGCGTTGCACGAGAGCAAAGCGATGGATGCAGAGCATTGTTACATGATGGCCTTGGAGAATTTGAAAATTGCAGAGAATGATGGAAACCAAGATGAGGCGAGAGAATATCGTATAGAAGCTTTATTGGCGAGGAGTTGCCTGCCACAGTTTCAACTAAGTGGATTGTGGGTAGGTAAATATGGAGATCACGGTTATGAGATGGTCAATGTCACCTATGTTGGTGGTGAACTAGGAAATACTTTGGTTGCATCGAAAATAACTGGAGACAAGAACGTGCCCAAGGGTGAAATTACCTTTACCGCAGATCTACACCCGAAAGCCAAGGGTCGTAGTAACCTTGATCCCATCGAGTTATCTACAGTAGCAGCTAAACAGTGGGGACACCAACATCTCCCAAGATTTCCTGGACAAGGTCAAGTTGCAGCTGAAGGCTTTGTGAATCAGCAGTGGATGGATGGTCAGCTTATCCTTGTTGGAGAATACTTTTCATTTGCCTGGCTTCCTATTGGGCATCAGATCTTCTTCGGTCGCCCCAGTGCTGAACTGACACTCAAGATGCTGAAGCAGAGCAAGATGTCTGACTATGGTGCTTCTGATGTAGATAGTCCCAATGCTGTTGCAGAACAGAGAGCTTTTGCGCAACGGTGTTTCCAAGAGACGGAGCTCATGCTCTTTGATGACGAAGCTGACGGTGAACTTTGCTTCTTAATGGACGATGATGACTATTTCTGCCAAGATGGATGCTTTGAGTAAATTATTACTATTAATAATAAATTCAAACCATTTGTTCTGTATCAAATATTGACAACTTTAGTCTGGGTTCAGCTATGAAATGTAAGTTTCACGAGGAATCGATCTGCATTGAAGTTGTACTTGTAGCCAGATTTGTGCATTGCATTGCTGATTCTGTTCCGGCATCAGACATTCTAATGTTGTCGTCGCCAGGATTGAGTTATGTTTCGTGTGTCGTAAGGTAGGTTAAAAGTCTTGTTGCAAACGGGTTTTTCATTCAAATAAACCACAAAATAAATACGGGGAGACCGTCTGTCCTTCTACAAAAACACAAAGCACAGAAGCAAAAGCAGTGCAAAAGCATTCGGAGGACCTGTTCTGTTTGCTGTTTTGAAGCTCGTTTCAAGCCTTCCGGGTACAGTTTCAATCGCTCTTAGTCTACTGCTAGTAGATATTGTTACAAGTGCTGTACAGTAGTAGTACAATATAATAGTACATACAAGAAGCAATTCGCATCATAAATACTAGAAGAAGGCCCATATCACCATAGTAATGTTGGCAGCTGTCAGAAGCATCTCACAACGAGCAATGACAACTTCATCTCTTTTAAAACAAGGGCGTAAAGATGTGAATGTAGCATTTATAGGATTGGGGGCCATGGGTTACGGAATGGCGGCAAATCTGTCCAGGCTTCCTCGTTCATGTTCGGACGGTCACAAGCACATCATGGAGAATGAACATGATGGTAACAGTTCATCATCACCAGCAGTACAAGAAGAACAACAAAAACAAAACCCAGTCTTTGTGTGGAACAGACACTCCTCCGTTGCCAAGCAGCACGCTTCTGAATTCGGGACGCGTGACGTTTCGTCTTTGGAGGAATTGGGACACTGTTCCATAGTATTCATGTGTCTCCCAACCTCTCACGAAGTAGAGGCCGTATGCCAAAGACTCTCACACATCCTGCCACCAAATGCAATTGTGGCCGACTGCACATCAGGCGATCCACTCATGACCAGAAGAATCGCATCTAGTCTAGCCTTGCGACAAATACAAATGGTGGATTGTCCTGTTAGCGGAGGACCCGCTGGTGCCAAATCTGGTCAACTCACGTCCATGATGGGTGGACCCTTGGAGGCTGTTTCGGCGGTGGAACCATATTTGAGACGCATGGCTCAGAAAAATGTCGTTCCCGTGGGTTCGATTGGGGCTGGCCATGCCGTCAAGGCTGTCAATAATACTCTGAATGCTGCACATCTTGTCATTGCCTCGGAGGGACTTTTGGCCTTGGCTAATTTCGGGATTTCACCAGAGGTTGCATTAGAAGCCATTAATGGCTCCAGTGGCAGATCACTCCAAACACAAGAACGTATTCCGAAGGAGGTCTTGTCTAGAGAATTCGATTATGGTTTTCCACTTGGTCTGATGCTCAAGGATGTTACCATTGCGGTGGACAGCATTGGAAGTAGTTGTACTCGTACCAAACATAATTCAAGTTGTGGTAATGCAAATGCCGGAGGCAAGGACGAGGTCGAGGTCGAGCAAATTCCCAAGTTCTTTCCTCTTGTCAAAGACATCCTGCAAAAAGCGGTGAATTTGGAATCGAAGGAAGCAGACTATAGCCGTGTTGTCCGACCGCTGGAAGCCGAGGCGGGGTTGGAGTTGCACGCCGGTAGTGGCGTTGATGGAAATTATGAGGCGCCGTCCTACAAATCATCGAATACTTAGCTACCGGTACAGCAACTCCTGCAGAATACAAGATAAGAGGCACCACGGCACCACTCGTTTGAAAAGACTAATGAATTGGTTCGGGAGTGGGTGATATTACTAATAGTCGAGTGTGTCGTTTGGAATAAAACAACATGTATTCTTGTGAGGTACACGTAGGTCTGTCTGCCGGATTTTGATTCATTCCAAGCTTTGAAATATACCAATAAAGTTCAAAAATAATGTTCTTCTCGTACTTCGTAATGCTCTATCAAATACAGTAGCCTACAGCAAGACGAGAAGATGTAATGACGGTGCATTGTACTTGAACAGAAATATTGACAGAATAGACAAGAGTATTTAGATTTTGAGATATAACAAGTAGACCATTGTATATCACATAATCCTGATTTATTGAGTGCACGACTTCACTCTATGGATAGAATATGATGTATGATACAGCCAATCAACATAATTTATCCATGGTACATTAACCGGTACCGGCGTGCGTATGTTCCTACTCCTGTACTGTAATTGCTGAAGGCGCCAATTCCAATTCCAATTCCAATTCCAATGCCAAGTTATTAATTGCACCTGGAAGCAATCTCACCAATAATGTCCGTCGTTGAGATTCCCTTCGTGTATTCAGGTTCAATAAGTTTTCCACCCCATTCAGCCAAAGTATCAATAACCTTTTGGCGAGTAGCATACTGTGCGCTTTTGGGGTCATTCCAATCATTACCATGAATGCAAAAAGTCGGCTTGAATTGACGTATGTTAGGTTCGTAGTCGAGAGTAACTTGAGGAACAATGGTTTCAACGCCCTTAAATGCCAAGAGAAGCTGCTTCCTGTTTTCAAAAGATACTATCGGCTTCCGTTTGTAGCTTTCGATAGCTTCGCACGTTAAGAGTCCAACAACAAGACGATCAGCCTTGTTCTCAGCAATGAGTTTGTTTGCCGTTTTGATTATGTTAACATGGCCGAGGTGGACAATGTCAGCACTCATACCAATGTATATCAGTCTTTCTGTCATGTTCAATGTCTCAAATGCTGTTCGACTGTTGGATCGAGGTTTATGTATTTGTTTCGGTTTTGAAGTTTAAATTCATCTGTGATAGAGTACATACCGGTACCAGTCGGTCTTTCAACTTTCTTGTTACCGTTACAACAATGACTCGCTGCCCCCCTCGCTCATTGGCACATCCATCCCCCCCGCAACAAGAGTTTAGCCGCAAATAAAACAAAAATGACAAAGACCTTAACGGTCAAGTCATTATAGGGGCCGTCGGTCTGTCAACAGTCATACAGTGAATTTTGGAGAATATTCGACAGATAGCTTCCCCGTGTATGTGCTATGTATGTGCGTACTGGTATGTACGTGAATACTGGTAAGTACATACCAGGGAAGCTCCTAGTAGGAAGTTCTAGGACGTATAACCTACGACTGTCGAATTACTGTCGAATGTGGAATGTGGCTGCTGCTGGAAAGGCCTTTGACGTCCGTTGGAGCACCTATATACTGTGTCAGCGTAGAATCCTACGTGAAATTCTCCTCCAAACCTACGTGGCTGCTGGAACTTCAAACTGTCTAGTGGCCACGCACGGACGTCAAGATTAATAAAAAAAAATGCTATGATAACATAACGTCCAAAAAGGCACAAAACCCTGAGCATTGACCCAGCACCAGCACCCCCATCAAAAAGACAGTAGCACTCGTCCAGTATTCATTCATTCATTCAGTAACCAACCATGGCCCATTACAACGGAGGGAATCGTTGTACCGGACTGGCCCTTCGGAGGCTACTGTACTCCAATAAGATGGAGTTTTGTATGGAGGCCCACTCAGGATTATCATCCAAAGTGGCAGCAGAAGCTGGTTTCAAGGCCCTGTGGGCATCTGGCTTATCAGTATCCGCGTCATTTGGTCTTCGTGACCGAAATGAAGCTAGTTGGACACAAGTTGCAGCTGTGGCTGGACAAATTGTCCAGTCAGCTCCTGGTATTCCCGTTTTGGTGGATGGAGACACGGGATATGGAGACTTTAATTCAGCAAGGCGCCTTGTGCAAACACTTGAACGCTGTGGAGTGGCTGGTGTGTCCCTTGAGGATAAGCTGTTTCCCAAAGTAAGTTAGGTGCTTGTAGGTTCAAAGTGCAAGTGCAAGTCCACTATCTGGTTGGCCCAAACAACTACTTCTATTTGTTTAATACTGTCCTTCTCATCCTCGCTCACCTATCTCTCTTCTCTTTTACAACAATTCATATTGATATATATTTATTTGCAGACAAATTCATTTCTGACTGGAGTTGGGGGCGCACAACAAGATCTTGCCGATGTTGAAGAATTCTGTTTGAAACTCAGGGCGTGTAAAGACGCTCAATCCAACCCGCATTTCAATCTTGTAGCGCGTGTAGAAGCCCTTATTGCCGGTGCAGGCATGGACGAGGCTCTTTACAGGGCTGATGAGTACCGCAAGGCTGGAGCAGATGCCATCCTTATCCATTCCAGGCAGAAGGATCCAAGTGAGATTATTGAGTTTTGTAAAATATGGGACAAGAAAATCCCCGTTATTATTGTTCCAACTACCTATGGTGTCGGAGTTTCAAAGGATGAGTTCTATGATGCTGGTGCATCCCTTTCCATATGGGCAAACCATAATATGCGTGCGTCTGTGGCCTCCATGAGAGATGTCTCTGACCAATTATTCAAATCGGAACAAGTGCTTCCCGCAGTTGAGAAAAATATCACGCCAGTGAAAGAGATTTTTCGCATGATGAATGAAGATGAAATGGCGGAAGATGAATTGAAGTATATTCCTGCTTCCAAACCAAGTATTGATCCCAATGCCAATAAAGAACCGCAGAAGCAAAGGTACTTCGGTTATGACTTCACACCAAACAAGAACATTAACCCTGACCTAATCGTCGATTCCTTTGTCAAAGAAGGTAGCAAATTCTTTACGGGTGTCCCAGACTCGCTGTTGAAAACATTCTGTGAGTCCATCTCACACTCTCAAGAATTGACCAATGTTGTTGCAGCCAATGAAGGCACCGCAGTGGCGCTTGCAGCTGGCCACTATCTCGCCACGAAAGAAGTTCCAGTTGTTTACATGCAGAATAGCGGGTTTGGAAATGCAGTTAATCCACTTCTTTCACTTGTGCACGAGGACGTCTACGCAATTCCAATGGTCGTTGTTATTGGTTGGCGTGGAGAATATATGGACGAGCCACAGCATATGGTGCAAGGAGGATGCATGCAAAAGATGATTACTGATATGGGCTTTGAATCGATTTTACTTCCAGTGTGCGCAGACGTGGCTGCCGTGCATGCAGTGAGAGAAGCCCGTGAGCATGCGTTGCGGAACCACGCTCCAGTATTTGTCATTGTGCGAAAAAATACATTCGGTAAAGGTAAAAGGGTTGGCACTTGTGAAAAGAAAGAGTTGGATGGTCCGTTCAGCTCTACTGGAATTAGCCGCCTTGATGCCATCAAGATCATTGACACTCTGTGTCCAAAGAAGGACTGGGTAAGGGTCTGCACAACAGGAAAGTCTTCTCGTGAGTTGTATAAAACAACTGCCAATGAGGGGTCAGGACATTTGGAAGACATGCTCGTTGTAGGCTCCATGGGCCATGCAAGCAGCATTGCACAAGGAATCGTCCTTGGCATGAAGCAGAATGATTTAAAGGCGAAACGTGTTCTTTGCATTGATGGAGATGGATCTACAATCATGCATATGGGTTCCCTTTCGCAGGCCGGGCAGCTGAAGACACCTATGTTGCACATTGTCCTGAATAATGGCACTCATGAAAGTGTTGGTATGGAAGCTACTGCAGCAGCAGATCCAGATGCGTTGAGTCTCACAGGAGTGGCAAACTCATGCGGCTATGAGAAAGTTCAAATCGCGAAAAGCCCGGAAGACATCGCTCAGTTTGTTGCAGATTTCAATCAAGCAGATATTGATGGGCCTTGGATGCTTGAAGTCCGTGTTGGTATTGGTGACCCAAATGCCCCCTTGCCACGTCCAATGGAGACACCTGTCCAGCGCAAAGAAGGTGTCATGCAGCACATTGCAAACTAATAAAGGTTAATTTTCAGAAAATGTGTTAATTCGACAACATCATCCTTCCATGCTCAAATACACTTTTACTCTTCTTCGGACCTTACTGGATGCGCAAATTCAAAATACCCCTCCTCTTTTCAACTTTTGACTCCACCATAAAGATCCATTCCACTTTCTTCATTTTGACTCCATATCCTAGTTCCGTTGCTGCTATATCAGCATCACCAGCCTCCCCATCATATCAACTTATTTCGCTTCGTACAGGTATTGCACAGCCCTGCTGCTTAATATCCTCATCTTTCAAACTTGGTGCAGCGAAGTCAACTTGAGACTCCAGCTCAGTTTCTACATCAACATGGTTGTTCCCATTCATCTTCTATTGCAGCTTCTTCCACCTTCTACTACTAGTTCTACTACTAGAATGCAAAGACTCCCCTCTACATCAGCAATTAACAAGCTCGTGACAGTAGTGATGACTTATTTTTTTTGTAGTTTATCCGTGTATCCGTATGTATCAGCATCGTCTACCACTGTTCATCTTCAGGAGTTTGACTTTCTGGCTATTCTGTCTAATGCATTATTGCAAGAGACACATGACGGTCATAGCCAATTGATTCCACGAGTCGTCGCAATCATCGAGAATGAAAACTTTCAGATGCAAGGCACCATATGACCACGTCCAATTTTATTCTAGACTCGGGATTTTCGGCTCAAGAGTCATGCAAGAAGGAAGCATCAAATACGCTGTTTGGGTGGAGATTTGGCATTAAAGCCGCAGACGGCAGCTGGTATGCAAGACCGCTGAACACACTCGAGTCATTGCAAATGTATTCCGTTAATGCACACCACGTCAACACTGTGCCACCGCACTTCAATATTGATGATATTGTGGATGACCTTCTTCTATTCAGTCTACCATGGGGTTTCCTGAGTGAGTTTCTTAATGAAGTTAGCCCAGTCTCAACAATCATGGACTGGATGAGTTCATGTTCAGCGAACAGCACGCATAGTAATGCCGCTCAGTGTTTCTTCTCTAAAGTTTCAACAGAATCATTTAATTGGCAGAAAGCCTATGCTGAGGACCCAGAAACAATTATGGTCTACAAACTGCTTCAAGATGGGCCTAGCAAACCCACATTGACCGATGAACAACTTCAAACTGTAAGGGTAAGTTACAGGACAGCGCTTCAGGAAGATCACATTCAATTAGTCAACAGCAAACTCGTCCTGTACAAACCGTTCCAGATGAATACGCGCTGCGTCGCACTTGTCATCGTTCCTGCTGCCTCACTACGGAAAAAAATCTTCAATCATTTTCACGCAGGCCCTAGTGCGAGTCACATGGGTGAATATGAAACACTTTTCAGATTCCGCTTGCGATTCTTTTGGCCAGGACTCCAAGGAGATTGTAAAGCCTGGATCAAAGGATGTGCTCATTGTGTCGCAAACAATGAGTGGCGTTCATGAAAGGATGAGATGCATTTCTTGTGGTGTCCAATCACAATTCCATTTTACATCATGCACTTGGATCTCTGGTCACGCAACCAGGAAACCAGGCTACCTTCTTAATTCCATGTGTGATCTCACGCAGTTTGTAGTGTCATCAATCACATTCGAGACTAAGGCTACAGTTCTAACGAGGCTATTTGTTATGGAGGACGTAGTGCTGTCCTTTGACATGGTCGCAGTCGTTGTTGTTGTTGACGCTGATAGCAGATTCCGCAGATTCAACATCATAAGATAATTCTACATGATAACTTGTTTCGTCGTACTACAGCAGTAGTGCCTTTTCAAATACCAGATACCCACGGTAATATCACCCTTCTTCCCCATCAAATCCAAAATATTGTAATTAGGCCACATTTGCTACAATATAGTTCAATCCTATGTTTGGAAGCTCCTTTGGCTACTTTAATCATAACATTGTTTGGCGTTCTTCCAGATTGTGTGTTAATTTAATATATGTATTATTGGAACCAGAAGCCTAAGCTTCTTCTTCTTCCTCATATTGAGAAGAATATAATTCCACTGAGAAGGCATTCCTTCTCTCCAATGGGGCATTGAGAAGATTCATCTTCCCATTGAGAAGATCCATCTTTCATTCTCGCATGACCAATGCACTTCCGCTATGACCATTGATCCCTCACAAATGCTGTTCAATTACAGCAATGACCGCGGAGACAAACCTCCGCTTCCCGGAAGTTCTCGGAACTTCCCGCCACTCGATATAACGCTCACATAACGCTCGAATAGGCAACACAAGAATGTCACCAAAATGACATTCCAACATCCTACTCATACTACAAGCTGATTGCACGAT
>Ga0115005_10002779_pt1 | contig 13944 bp, 13 predicted proteins | sample ArcOceMetagenome_FD_87163 | JGI IMG/M metagenome (GOLD analysis project Ga0115005, IMG submission 87163) | Marine eukaryotic phytoplankton communities from Arctic Ocean - Arctic Ocean - Greenland ARC118M Metagenome | ecosystem: Environmental > Aquatic > Marine > Oceanic | place: Arctic Ocean... | reverse complement strand
ATACGGTATGTACAGACAACATCAAATTAAAAGACATTTGTTTTCAGCAGTTGGCAGACATCACTATTCTGCTTGCTATTTCAAAGCCTACAAACAACTGCTGTCTAGTAGTAAACACTCAATTGCATCTCAATCTGGACCACATTTCATTGATAACATAACAGGGAGCGGAATCAATCAATCAATCTAATCTAGTTCAGGCACTTTGCTCAATTTACTTCAGGAACATTAGGACCTACCGTACCGTACAAGTATCATACGATCCTGTCACACAAGACCGTTGGTAACAACAGAACCGTTCATATATATTCAATAGACCAAGACGAGAAATCAGAAGAACATATTCAATATCAGGCATTAGTTTAGTGCATTCAGCTTAACTAACTTTACAACGACAAAGCAGTCATCTCACTGTAAATAAATCAATCCAGAAGCCAAGCCAAGTCTATTATTAATAGTCTATTATATCAGCAAAAAAGGCAAACTATACAGCTATAACTGCTGCACATACCACATACCACAAGCACATGTAAAAGCCCCAACGAACGAAAAAGCACATTCTATAATCCAAGTCAAACTAACTAAAACTCATGGGGAATCAGCCATCAAACGGAACAGAAGGAGGAGGAGGACCTAGATCACCCGGCCATCACCACCACAGTCCCCATTCACAACATCGAGGAAGCCAAAGACCGAGGACATCTGGACCACCAGTAGGACCAGGACCAGGCTCATCCGCTAATTCAAATCAAATTCATTACCCAGGTGGACCCTCGGGATATCCGTACGGTCCGCCCTCATCTGATCAGGGACAGGTTCAAGGCCAAGGCCCGGGACAAATCCATCCCTCCAACATGCACACCTCGGCATCGGACGCTTCCATGGCAGACAACGACAAACCATCAGCCTCAGACACGCACACCCAACCCCACACTCCCTCCGTCGCCGACCCCAACGTACAAGCCAGCATCGCTCAACTATGCTCCGCGGACGATGACGTAGTACCCACCGTCTTCCGGTGGGAGCACGGGGGGCGAGATGTCTACATCACCGGAACCTTTAACGAATGGACCCGGCAAATACCCATGCACCGCTCCGGTAACGACTTCACCTACATCCACAACCTCAAAAGAGGCAAACACGCATTCAAATTCATTGTAGACGATGAATGGCGCTTCGCGCCGGATCAACCCACCGTGGCGGACATTGACGGGCGCATCAACAACTTTATCGATGTGACAGATTTCAAACCTTATACGGGGGATAAATCATTTGAACAAGAAAAGAACGCGGCTTATTATTCCAAACCGCGTAAAAGGGATCATCCGCAGAATATGACGATTGTGGAGGATGATAGTGAGACGCCCGATGGGAATCATCCTATCAATACGGCCATTGAGGATCCGGACGGGGAGGTGTTTACGCATAATATGCCGGATTTAGATGATTATACCAAGGATCCCCCGCCTTTGCCACCGCATTTGAGGCATATTATATTGAATAAGCCGCCGCAGTTGCAGGATACGGCGGCTTTGCCTGTTCCGCAGCATGTTGCTTTGAATCATTTGTATTGTACGGCTATTAGGGATAATATGATGGTTTTGGGTATTACGCAGAGGTTCAAGACCAAGTTTGTTACGACAGTGTATTATTCTCCTGAGTTAAGCAGGTAGTGTAGGGTCTAAATAGATACGTGGGTACGTGCCGTGTGTGTATGGGTATGGGTACGGTATCATTGCAGCAGAGATATGAGTATGGGAAACTGTTCTTGGAGGAATGGTTCACGCACTGGATACAAGCATTTCAATACATTTTTCTTTCACAGAGAGAAAAGTGTGCAAATAAGAATTCACTATTTATTAAAGGAGCTAATTTGCAGTACAGTACGGTACATACACGTAGATATACCGCACCGACACCTCTGCACTTATCATCAAGATGAAAGCGGAGCGGGCAGAGTCAGTCTCCCCAGGATGATCCTAATCCCACACATCTAAATGTAGTCTCCAAACTAACTTCAAGCGCTTTCTTCAAAACCTGATTTATCCTTTCATTGGCAAGGCAGAACAAACAATATTGCTTGCGGTGCCGTCTTGTAGAGTGTACTTGGACAAAGACATCAAAGCATTTCTATGGTTTGAATAAATAAATAGCCATAGATATCGTCTGCTGATAGAATGTTATGTTCAACCATAGAAAAACAAACATGCTAAATTTGAAAATGCAATGATCTTATATAAGAGTATATATCACACGTCAAAATCGGTTATAATTCATTTATTAATTAATGAATTTCAGTTCTAACTCGTGAATCCTGCCAACATATGTAGTGACATGTGACATGTACCCTTCGTACTTTAAATTTTCCAATATGCCCTGTTCTTTGATCAGTTTGAACAGGTATCTGATCGAAGTTGGACTTCGGTATGGAATGAGCAACGACTGGCACGTTGATTGTTCGTCCTCGCTCGTTTTTTTATTTGATAAAAAATAGAGAACAATGTCCATTTCGTTCCGGCTCATTGGCATTTCTTTTCGATTTTTCGAGTCTGATATATTGTCGTCCACAAAATTGCGATAGGCGTTTCGTGCGTTCCTATCGAACTCCATTTGTACCTTAATAGTCTGGATCTCTGAGTCTTCGTTGCTATTTAAGGCGTTCGCTACATTTCCAAGGATACCTTCCACATCGGTTTTGGAGTACACCTCGAGTTGACTGGAATAGGAAGGGACATCAGGTATGGGATTTGAATCTGAAGAAGATAAAGGTTTTAGAGGGAAGTTTGCTTCCTCGTTGGAATGATAGATAAAGTCAATATGCGGGTTAGGCGTTGTTTCTTTCTTTTCCGTGTTTTTTTCATTTGTGCATTCCTCGGTCCTCTGTCGAGCATTGGTGGTATTATGATTTTCATTCGGCTTTGAGGAAAGCTGATCATGGTCACAACGAGATGATTCCGGAATTCCCTTATCCAAAATGGTAGCGTCCCTAGACGTCGTATTAGCACATTCATCCACTGAAAGATCCGAACAATCCGCTGGTATCGTGATTTCCATAGGCGTCTTGTCTCCGCCCTTGTTTTGACCATTACCATCCTCTCGAATGACAGCTGGTGGTTGCGGCGCATGAAATGAAGACTGCAGAAAGGTTCCAGCAAACCCTCTTTCTTGTCTCCGCCTTTTGCGAGGAGCCTTTGGGTTTTGGGCTGGCGACTGGCAATCGGTAGCCATCTGGACTAGCATGTCAAACAGTGATTCGTCGTTGTCCCCAGCTGTAGACCTTTTTTTCGACGCGGTTTCCCCATTTGAGCTCAAGACTACATGGATAGTTTTATCATCTGTAACAGTTACGGGAAGCTCTGATAGCACTGAATGCATATGGCGCTCGTTCCATTCACCCAACACCTCAATCATGATTCCTTGACGAGAGGTCTTGTCGAAAGAAAATATCGACAATTGATGAGATGAAATGTTTTTGTTGTTGCTTTTTTCGTACACAAGTAATCTGAACTGAGCTAAAATATCAGTCTTCTTGCCTTGTAATTTGAAGGTGTGATTGGAAGCAGAATTCCTTTTCCTAGAAGATCTTCGAACAGACGACTGTACTTCTTCGATACCGTCCATCCTTTCACTCCATTGCTTTTCTAGCATAGATTGGATTTGATTAGCGTCTACTGATCCATCATATTCATGAACTTCATAGCAGAAATCGTCACTTGCGCATATTTCAATTTCCACCTCCTTTTTTTCTTCGTGTTTACTTTCATTGAGCGACTTCTTTTCTATTGGTTTCACTTGTTCGAGGTGTTGGTGGTAATCACTAATGCAAGTACTGTCACTGCATGGCTCATGAAAAAAATGAAACTTGTGGTCACTGTACTCTACAAGATCAGTCAGGATGTCTTTCGTTTGAATCGGTGTGTTGCCATTATTGCTCTGGAGTTTGCTTACTTTCAGCTGAGGGTGATGAAGTTGAAGCTGGGATTGAAAAGTTTCAAAAGTGCAAGACGATGTTACTGTATCAATGAGAATGTTCTGGAGCTTTAACATTGATTTCAGATATGATTCATAGTTCTCTTCGCTCATGATAGTAATTGGTATTTCTTCTGTATGTTCAGTGATTGCAGTAGGTGGTGGCGTGTTGGCGGCGCGAAAATGGATGTCTTGAAAAGTCTTGATAGATAATAGAGGCTTTGTATGTTCTGTACAAGTCAATCGATGCATTTTCACGCCATCGGCTCTAATTGAAGAGGGGTCCGAAAAGAAGCTGCCAATTAGGGTGTTCTTCAACTTTTCTAAACTTGGAGCGTCGCGTTTACGGCAACTTTTCACCAAACCAAGTGCTTTCTGCTGTGCGATTAGATCACCTGCATGCACCAAACGATAGTTGCCGGTTGATGCTGGATATTCTTGTCCGCTTGCTAATAGAAGTGCAGTTACGTTGGCCCAGTCGCATATTTCATCAGATACAGTGGATATCGCATTCTTTTTCTCTAGACAGGAGACGCAATTTTGAGCTTTACCGTCTACATATTCGACAGGAATAGATATGGCGTGAGGGAATATGGCATTGATATCGTTCCATATTTCTGCTTTCAAGAATCGGATAGTTTGCTTGTTGCTAATTTTATTGCAGTGACCATGTTCGCCTGCGAAGGGTGTGCAGATGTCAGCTTGGTATTTTAATGAACGAAATTGAATTGAAACGTTTTAGCATAAAAGCATTACTCACATGCGATCTTGCTATTTACGTGTGGATCCACTCCATCTTTCTCATCTGAATGTCTCTCTACTTCCGGATTAGAAATCGCTGGTGCTAAATCACTTGAATCAAAATGATCAATACCAACAACAGGTACATCGATATCATTAGACTTGGAACAGCTTTTGGTAAAAAGAGCCTGCTTTAATGTCTTCGCCGAAGCGAATTTCCGAAGATTGGTCGCAAAAGATCGAGAGATAGCAAACAACTTTTCGTGTTCAGTTGAAGGGGCGTGATTATCTGGGTCAAGCATTTGCTCCAATAGTACGAGCCGACAATAAGATGCACACTTTTCTTTCAGCTCGGATTGGTACTCGCTAGCACATTCGTCACAGTGTAGACAGGTTGTTCTGTTGATCCTAAGGTCGCAAGCAGTTGTTTCGGTCGCATCTCCCCATCCATCTTGATCCTGGAGGTTTTCTTCTCTCTCTGATTGTAGCAAGTATGAATACGCCTGAAATTGATCTGTAGTCAGCATTTTTCCACACCGGGCAACACGAGGATGCAAACCTTTCCCGTGCTTGCATAGAAGCTGTTTATGCCTCAAAATTGGTTTGTCTCTATTCGAAAGTAGGTCTTCCATTGGATCAATACATGAGAAAAATCGCCGTAGGGTTGACCCTTCTACCCATACACTAGGCACATCCTTTGATGAAGAGTTCAGCATTAATTTCAGGATACCGGATTTCCTTCGTTTGAGACGATTCGTTGTCTTTTGATTCTGAATATGTATCCTGAGAGAAATGATGTAAGAAAGAATCTGCCATGAGAAGCAACTACACGCGTCATTAAGCAAAATGAAAACACTCACTCTCTATGAATTTCAAAGGAGTTTTCCCGTTCGAGTGATGTCTCGTGAATTACACCTTTCGACAAAGAAGAAGAATTCAATTCAATTTGTTCTCTGACGCCTGCTCGCAAGAATTGCTCCTGTATATAAAAAAGATTATAGGCATCGGGACTGCCACCTTTCAACCTAGTGGTTGATGTGCGATGGGGATCATACGAACTGCTTGGTCCATGTTCCAATAGAGACACCTTCTCATCGTTGTATTCAAACCAAGCACCAGTTGGCCAGTCCATAACTTCAGCAACGTAGTGCCCACTGTAGGCACTGGTACCTTTATGGTTTTGAACTCCACATAAAATGTATTTCACTTTTTCACCACACTGCTTATTAACGTATAATAATCGGGGCAACAAGATGTTGTCCATCAATTTCTGTTTCTGAAATGTTTTTAGATCAAAGACGTATCTTGCTAACTGTATATTTAGAACCTGCGGAGTGCTTCTGAACGCTAATGAACGTTCGGCCTCACACGAGTCTTTGCAATTATCACAGTGATATTTGTTATCTCCGTCCATCACTTCAGGTTTGAAGTACTCTTCCAGCAAGCCCTCAACGGTCAGTTCTTTGGATGATGATTTGTCACTTCTTTGGATGGGCAGATTCAGGTCCATAAAATCTTCTTCGCGACAAGATATTCTTTTGCATCGCATGCACTTTGTACTATATTCAAAAGCACCACGAAATATATTTGGAAGCAAATTTCTCATTGTGGGTGTTCTCTGGAAGGATTCATGCATTCTATCAAATAGCAATCGTGCAAATTCATTAGGATCTTGCATCTCATTATTCTGCAGAGACATTGCGGATGCAAATTCATCTGTACAAACAACATTCTGTGGTCCGTAAACCATTCGTGCCAAGAGGGACTGCATTCTAGATATAACAATACTCATTTGGTTGGAGTGGTGATCATTTCCCTGCGTCCAATTGAAGACACCAAGTAAAAATGTCAAGTTAGCAGCAAGGCATTGGAGCTGACTGTTGAGATAACAAGTGGCGCCCAAGTTGCGCATACCAACCGGTCTACAGAACGTGAACCTTCCTTCCTTTGCATCGCGTTTATTGCCAGGGTATATAAGCGATGTATGCCACCTTTGGATAGCTGATAGTAATTCTCCCGCCATTATTACTTCTTCCGGCCCATCTCCTTCCACAACATTAGCTTGCAAATGTTTCTTTATTTTCTCCACATCAATAAAGACAGGTTTTCGCAGAGTTGAATCTTGGCAAGCACCGGTATCATCTAATTCTACCTCTTCCGTTGCAGCGCATATCACGCCATCACTCGAGGTAGACCCGTCGGTTTCGCTGTCCAAGATTGCCATGGAATTTTGTGATTTCACTAGGTCGGTATGTGGGCGCTTTTTACTCATTCCAGCGTTTTCCAACGAAATGGTGCTAATATTTTGCGGTAATGATTGTGGTTGTGGTAATGGTGGTTGCGGTTGCTCCAATTCCAAATCTAATTCAGTATTTGTAAATGAACTCTTGGTCCCTGATTGAATTTTTATCAGTTCATTCAAATAATCATCGACAACTCCTCCCAGTGAAACAATACAGAATGGATTGTAGTCACAGGCACACGTAAAATTGTGACCAGGATTCCTTCGTATTAACCCTCGCTCGCCTTCGTTATCTTTTTGGGGAATAGGAGCAGAGGTGGAAACTTGAGCTTCGGAAGCTGAATCTTGATCCAAGATGATTACCTCTGACGTCTTATCTTCATCACTTTCGATGGTGGGAATATCTTTATCGACATCGGCATCTACATCAACTGGTACATCTATATTGGCATCAACATCATCATCAACATGAATAACTTCAGAAGATATGTCTGCTGCATTCTTGCTTTTTCTTCTCGATTTTGACTTGGCCCCAATACCACTTTTGCGACGCTTGGCTTTTCTAGATCTCTCAGCGGCAGCTTCTCTCTTTTCCACTTCCTCCTGTATCCAGTGCTTGACGCATGGACATGTTATCCCAAAGTCATTCTCAATTCCAGATCCAGATCCATTGCCTGTTTCAAGTGCCCGCATCGCGTCCCAGCACTTTGTCCACTCGCGGGTGGCAATATTTTCGTCAAATATCCCGCGGTAGGGGTCGACTTCCATTTCGCATGTTGCTAAATCGATTAATTCATTGCATGCATCTATTTGCAACTTTCGTTTGTCCTTTGTCTCCTTCTTTCGCTTTGACGACATTGATTTGGAAACGGTACCGGTGCCGGTAGCGGTAGCGGTACTTGTATCGTTTCCGGATTTGGGTGCGCTCTCTTTTGAGGATGTGGGGAGAGCGCTAGCACTACCGCTAGCGCTAGCGCTACCGGTATTCATACACGCACTTGTAGCGGTAGCGGTATCGGAGGGTGGAGGAGATTCCAATATTTCCAAAATGGATCGCTGGGATTTGTTGGTGATCCGCGAGGATGATCTTCTCTTGGATGTCATTCTTTGCAACCAGTTTGAAGTAAGTTGTGATGATCGTATCGTGGAGTGAGTGCCGAATCAGTTTGGCCTGATTGATGTTTCAAGTGTGATGAGAAGGCTGCAGTATGTACAACAGACTGACTGATTTCCACTATCAATAGCTTCTACTGTACCGGTCGGGTATGTGGTCTTGATTGTGTGAGAGTGAATGAATCGAATCAATCTGGGAGAATGATGGATGATGGATGAACTCGAAATAAATAAATTGAAAATTGAAAATGGTAAAATTGTTTCGGCGGTTACAAAAATAATATCACAAGTTAACCGCTTCGGAATGGGACTACAATACAGAGTTCCAGAGTAGTGAGAGCTAGCTACTAAAACTACATTACAAGTACTACGCCTACGTAATAACCCTGAGGCCGGTAGGACGAACCCAAATTCCATAAATGTACCGGTACGCGAGTAAACACCAACCACACGGCTTGACTAACAACACTCTCTCACTCACGTTGCATCAGCTCAGAATAACTTGTAGCATTTTATTATTCACAAAAGACAGCAATAGCAATAGCCATGGGAATTCAGGGTATAATCAGACCACCTTCAGAGATAAGAGCTGTTGCGAACAAAACTGCATCCTTTGTCGCGAAAAATGGCCGCGGCTTCGAAAGCCGCATCATGAATTCGGCCAAGGGCAAAACACCCAAATTCGCCTTTCTGCACGATAGTTCTCCCTTTCATGCTTACTACGAAGATCGGATTGTATTTTATACTAATGGCGGGTCGGATCAAAAGGAGGACGAGGAGGAGAAGAAAAAGGAGGACGAGAACAACAACGACAACGACGACAACAACCAGAAGCAAGGTGATGATGACACTGGTGCGGCTGAGTCTGAAGCTGAAGCCAAGAAGGAAGGTGAAAGTAAAAGTAAAAGTAGAAGTGGTGATGCTGCAGACAAGAAGAAGGATGAAAAGGTGATTGTTCCAGCAAAAGAAACTCTTACTGCACGCAAAGCAAAGTCCATAGTCGATCCAGTTGCTCGGACACTTTTAGCTCAACGGGCAAAGATTCAAGCATTCATGAACAAATCTGACAAGAAAGAAGATGCAACCGAGCCAAAGCCAGACGTGGAGCAACTTACTCCCCCTGCACAAACATATAATACAATCGTACCACCTCAAAATATATCAAATTCTCAGCTAGAAATCATCAAACTCACTGCGCAATTTGTAGTACTGAATGGAAAGGGGGGATCTTTCCTGAGGGAGTTGACGGTGCGAGAATGGGAGAATCCCATGTGGGGATTCCTGCAGCCGAGACATGGTTATTTTGCATTCTTTACGCAATTGGTTGAGTTGTACAGAAGATTGTTGCAGGAAGCTGTTGTGATTCATGAGCAGGAAATGCAGGTGAAGAAGAAGCAGCAGAAGGTGAAGGTGAACCAGATTGAGATGCAGACACCAGAGAATGGGAAAGATGACAAACCAAAAGATTCTTTGGATACGGCCGGTGCTGAAGAAACTTATAGCAGTCTGATTGAAATATCCGAACTAAAGAAAAAAGTGGGTATTGATTCTGTCACGGAAGAAAAGAGTGAGATTCGACAACAAATTCATCTCATTCATGATACTGCTGGAAACGTACCAAAATGTCTAGAACATGCAGCACTCCATGCAGAATTTGATCGCTACTATGAAGAGAAGCGCAATCAAGAATTAGAGAGTACGCAAGGAAATGGAGGTATTGGTGGTTCAGCAAGGGTCGACTGGCATGATTTTGTGGTTGTGGAAACAATCGAATTTGCTGTGGATGAAGTTGTGGAAATGTTGCCTCCACCTCCTCCTCCAGCTCCAGCTCCCGAAAAGACTGAAGAAATTGCTCCCAAGGAGAGTGTCGCAGAAGCTAGAGAATTCGCGATGGATGAAAGTTCAGATGAGGAGGATGATGGCGGAGAAAAGATTCAGGTTGTTGACAACTATGCACCGAAAGTGGTATCATCTCAAGCCAAATTCGCGTCGGAGAAAAGGACGCATGTCATCGATCCTATCACAAAGAAGAGCATTCCTATTGCGGATATGACGGAACACATGAGAATTCAATTATTGGATCCCAAGTGGGCAGAAGAGAAGGCAAAGTTTTTGGAAAAACAGAAAGAAAGCAACTTGGTTGGAGGCAATGCTATCGCTAGGAATATGGAAACTTTTGTGAAAGCAAGAACAGACTTGTTTGGATCATCGGTAAGTACTTGCATTTGGGATAATAACAATTCGTGCAAATACAGTATCACTCGGCTAACATGTTTCAACATTTGCTGTACAGGCTGAGGGCGTTGATAATAATGAACAATCTCGTGCACATTTGGAAGCAAGTCGTATCGCACATGCACAACCTCAGATGCCTCAACCACGACCTGTAGTTCAGCCTCCGGGACCACCACCAATGCAGAGTGTTCACACAAATCATGCAAGACCTGATATTTCATTTCCGGATGCAAAGAGAGTACGAATAGACAATGTGCCCTCCGAGAAGCAGATCCCTGTACTTCAGATGCCTGTTGCGCCAATTCCTCCTCCTCCTCCCTCCGTCACTCGACCTCCGACAGCTATGCCTGTACCACCACCTCCACCACAACAAGAAAACGACACTGAAATCATGCCTACAACCCTTTCGGAAGCTGATTTCGCGCAGTCATTGCCCGATCCGAATATCACGCTTCAAATCCAGATTCCAAACGATTCAACGTATGCTTCGTGGAACTTTGGCGGTCAAAATATGTCTATTTGTGTCAATGTAATGACAAAGGTGAAAGCTTTGAAACAACAGATCCGTTCACAACTTGGGGATATGCCTGTGAACAAGATGCAATTGAAGAGTCCAGCTATTGGTTTCCTAAAAGACAGTCTTAGTTTGGCGCATCTCAATATTGGCCCAAATAATAATGCTCTAGCTTTGTTTCCAAAGGTTCGTGGTGGAAGAAAGTAAGAAAATAGGAGTACGTTTACTCTTAAGATCTCATAAAGAAAATAAAGCTAACTTCAATATTCAAAACATGGAATTGTAGCAATGTAAATTGTGCTCCTATATGTATTTTATTTAACTTGGTGCAGCACTTGCATCAAAGCCTCCCTCTGATTCCAGGTCTTCCATAATCATATCTTGAAGAGGAGCTCCAGGTGCTACCAAAGGTAGGCACGGAGTTTTTTCAATGCGTGCATGGAAAATAACAGGCTTGCCGGGATCCTCAAACAAGAATTTTTGCATAGTCTCTTCTAAATTCTCTTCGGAATCACAATACAAGTTCTTGATTCCAAACGCGTCGGCCAACTTGCAGTAGTCTGGGTTTTGGGTGTTGGTAACTGCAAGGTAACGCTCATCATGGAACAAACGTTGCCAGTATTCTACCATCATTTGACTCTCGTTATCGCAAATTAAAATTTTGACAGGGATGTTTTGTTCTGCAACGGTCTTGAGCTCTGTGAAAGTCATGTTGAAACTTCCATCTCCATCAACAGCGATGCACATCTTATGTCCATTGGCTAGCTTGGCTCCAATAACGAAGCCTAGGGCGACTCCCATAGTACCAAGAGATCCACTGCTAATCATTTGTTTCGGTTGTGTCCAAGTGATCATCTGTGCTGTAACCATTTGGTGGATTCCGACTCCAGTCGAAAATATGCAATTGTCCATTTGGTCTGCCGCAAGGATCTGTTTGTTCATCTCGGTAACAACACTTTGGGCAGACATTCTAGTTCTTGCGACTTCAATTTCTTGACCATTATCATCGGCAACCTTGATTATTTCTGTAGGGAATACAGGAACCTTCACAGGAAATTCCTCCTGCAAAGCCGTTTTGTGCTTCAACCACTCAGCAGTATTGGTAGAACTTTCGTCTGGATTTTCTTTTCTTCTCTTTGCTATTTCTGAATTCATGGTATCAATGAATTTTTTAGCGGTAGAGTGAACGAAGAAGGTAGGTTTGACCTGTTCAGCATTTTGCGAAAGACGGATATCGACATGGATGATTCCACCTCGGTACTCCTCGGCAGCCTTTTTGGCTTCGGGGATGTAGTCACCCATACGCCCGGTGATTCTATCATCGAATCGGGATCCAATACAGATGATCATATCAGCGTCCTGAGTCATAAAGTTAGGCGTAGGGTGACCGTGCATACCTACCATATTAAGAGCAAGCTCGTCCCTCTCATCGTAACATCCAAGAGCGTGGAGAGTGGTTGTAACTGGTATTTTCATAGACTTTGCAAACTCCATCAACTCCGCTGGACATTCGTTACATCCCTGACCGGCAATGATGAGGGGCTTTTTTGCCTTCTTCAATAAACTATAAATTTTCCCAACATGTTTTGATCCAACCTCCAAATCAGCTGTTGTCTGCTCGGAAGTATCAGGATCCCTAGCATAAATTGTGTTGGCAGGATTGTGATCCAATGCAAACTTAAGCTCATCCTCACCAAGATTGATTCCATCAAGGATAGGATCGATCTTTGTATTTTCGCTATTCATAGAGAAGAGAATTCCCTTCTCAGGAAGCCCTACATGCAACACATGATCAGTGGGGCCAGCATCGCCATTAGCTCCAGAGTTACGTGGCATGAATCTGGCAATACCATCATATTTCTCGGCATCCTCGTCCCCCTTGAGTGCAATATCAGCAGCGTACGACTGAATCAAGTCCTGATCCAAAACCTGGTTTTGCAAATCCTTTGGTAAATCAACGAAAACAGGTCCAGGACGCCCATTTCTAGCAATGTAGAAGGCGTAGTCCATAACATAAGGTAATTCAGCAGCACTCTTAATACCGTAACTCCACTTTGTACAAGGCGTAGTCAAATCTACAGCAGGGGCAGCCTGGAACGCATCACTGGGCGCGGTAGTCGCAGCCTGTCCGCAGAGGACGACCATGGATGCTCCGTCACAGATAGCATCCTGGAGGGGGGTGATAAGGTTGGTAACTCCTGGTCCAGAGGTAGCAACGACGACTCCAGCGGGCTGCTTCCCGTCTGCCATTTTGGGGGCTGCCTTAGCATATCCCTCGGCGATATGACCTGCAGAGCTCTCGTTGGAATTGGTGATCCAGCGGATGGAAGATTTTCCACCGTGTCTAGGGTGATCATCATGGAACTGATCCAAAAGGGGAAGAACGGCTCCTCCCGAATATCCGTTGACGACCGTGACCCCGTTCTCGACGAGCTTCGAGTACACGATTGCGGCTCCTGATTGTCCCTCATATTTGGAGAGGTAGGATGCAGTTGCCTCACGGGCGGCATTGAGGTCACGAGGGGGTGGGGTAACGCGTCCGTTCGACTCCTCGATCTTGATATTTGTTTGGGAAGAAGTGGAAGTATCAAGGGCGTCCTCGTTGAGCACGAAAAGCGCCTTGTTGTTGTTGACAATTCTTTGATTCGCATGAGGTGTATTGCGAATAGATGATGATACACCGAACGCTGATCGGGAGGGGACGAATGCAGCTGCACTATTGGCAGCAACTGCAAAGAGCATCGAAGTGGCTGCGATGGAAAACTTCATTTTTGTTGGGTGGTATAAATATGGGGAATAAGATGACAAGGAGATGTCTCAAGACTTAGAAATGCGAAAATTTGTTCCTGTAAATCTAGATAGACAGAGGCTGTGTAACACAAGATCTGCTTCTGTTGAGGGTGGGTGTGAAAAAGTAGGTCAAGGTTGGATGTTTAAAATGCCGACAGGAGAGCAGTGATTTGCTCGGTTTGGCGTCGTCCTGGGTCCTGATGCGTCAGGATAGGAGGAGATGCGGAGGAGAGATTCAATTCAGGCTTTGTTAGGGCATCTCGTGCATCTTCTTCTCTGGTTTGCGTTGATTGAGGGGTGTTCGTTGCCCTTGCGCGAGATGCCGCGCGAATGAATGGTT
>Ga0115005_10002778_pt1 | contig 13945 bp, 9 predicted proteins | sample ArcOceMetagenome_FD_87163 | JGI IMG/M metagenome (GOLD analysis project Ga0115005, IMG submission 87163) | Marine eukaryotic phytoplankton communities from Arctic Ocean - Arctic Ocean - Greenland ARC118M Metagenome | ecosystem: Environmental > Aquatic > Marine > Oceanic | place: Arctic Ocean... | reverse complement strand
TTTATTTGAATTTATTGAGCAGGATAAGGTTGCTTCAATAAACAATATATTTACTACAAAAGAACTCGCTGGCATGTTTGATAGCGCTGTTATTGATTCCATTTCATTTGAAGACAACATCTATGCATTGCCGGTGTCTTATTATCAAATAGGCTTCTATTACCATAAACCTTTATTCTCTAAACTTGGTCTTTCTGAACCTCACAATTGGGATGAGTTTCTGATAGTTTGTGAAGTCCTACAACAAAATAACGTATCACCTATATACATTGGTACCGGAAGCAATTGGCCTGCCACTGCATGGTTCGACTATTTGAACCTTCGTCTAAACGGTATAGAGTTTCATATGGACATCATGCGAGGCGAGGCATCTTATCTAGATAAAAGGATCCATAATGTATTTAAGAAGCTTTATGTCATAAGTAAGGCAGGCTATTTTATTCAAGACCATCAAGACTTAGAATGGAAACAAGGCCTACCACTTCTATTCAGGGGACTGACAGGTATGTCTATGCTAGGTAATTATGCGGTCCAAGATTTCCCAGAAAAAGTGATAGATAAAATTGGCTTCTTTAAATTTCCAATTCTGGCTGACATGCCAACTTATTTCGAAGAAGCGCCTCTGGATGTGCTCATTGTGCCAAAAACTTCTAAACGCTTAGATTTGACTAAATTATTCATCCAATTTGCCGCACAAAGTGATAATCAGCAAAAATTTAATAAAAGTTTAGGTGTATTGTCACCGCACAAAGGCGCCCAACAAAATAACTCTAGCTTAGTGCAGAAAGCTTCCGACACCATTGCCAACGCTCAAGGCATAACCCAATTTTTTGACCGTGATAGTAAGAAAGCATATGCCGATAAAGCCATGCCAATCATTGATGAGTTTATGCTCAATTTAGACATCGAAACTACCCAGAAAGCCCTTGAAAAAGTGCGGCTTTCAATATTCACTACTACGCTTACCCACAAAGACTGAGCCAATATTTAAGGAATACTGATGGACAAATTTATGCAAGCAGCAATCGAAGAGGCACAAAAAGGATTAGCTGAAGGTGGTATCCCTATTGGTTCAGTTATCGTGTATAACAACAAAATAATCGGTCGTGGTCACAATCGTAGAGTCCAAAACGGTAGCCCCATTTTGCATGGTGAAATGGACGCCTTTGAAAATGCAGGTCGGCAATCTGCACAGACCTATCGAGAGTCAGTTATCTACACTACTTTGTCTCCATGTGCGATGTGTTCAGGGGCCATTATTTTATATGGAATTAGCCGTGTAGTGATCGGTGAGAATCACACTTTTTTAGGTGAGGAGTCGCTACTAAAGTCTAAAGGTATTTATGTCGAAGTCCTTCAAAACCAGCAATGTATCAACTTAATGCAAGACTTTATCAGCACCAAGCCTCAGCTTTGGAATGAAGACATCGGCGAATAAAAGCAAAGTAAACCACCCACAAAGACAAATTTTATTAACATGGAGTTAAGTATTCAAACTCAAAGTTATTTTTAGTATACTAATTGGGATATTTCAATAAACAGTTTTTTTATAGTAGTAATACTGAAAAGGCGAGAGTTTTAAGGTCAGAGAATTGAACCTAATATTTTTCTCACAGCCAATTTTAGCGATTGCTTAACTGGTTAAACTAGCAACAGGATACATTTCATATCACAGCGCAAGCATCTTACATCCACACTTTTTTATCTGTTTTTAGAGCTTTTATACTCTTAGATAAAATGGTCAGTATTTTTAATTCGACCATTATCTCACCAAAGTAAATTGCTTAAGATGCTATAAACAGCTGAGGTGCTATTTCCCTAAAGGGATAAATTTTATGACATTGACAGAGGACGAGATTCAGATGGCTGTTGACAGAGTCAACCTCCACCCTATAAATACTCAAGGATTTAAACCCCTTCTGAGTTATCTTCTGAGCTGTCAGAAATATTAATTGCTGCGTTACCAATTTTACTTATAGTTGAAATAAAGACTGAATATCATAGTCATTTTCAGCAACAATATTATGGTTTATTTACTCATGGTAGGGTGGTTTTAAAATACAATATTTATGAGTCATCTTTGCTTTGACTATAAATATTTTTGGTAACGGCGGCTTAATGTTTGCCCAACAGCTTGCTTTTAAACATACTTTTTGGCAATTAAAATTTTACGATTTAATGTGGTTTCTACCCTGTTAAATATTTTTTTGTTTAACTTTATTCATACAAAGTTGGTTAATAACTTGGCTAGTACGACCATTAAAAATAAGATCCGAGAGTTACGTTTTTTTGCTGATGAAATGACGCAAAAAGAACTAGCAGAATTAGTAGGCGTAACACGACAAACTATAATGGCAATTGAAAAAAGCAAGCACTCACCAACTTTAGAAGTTGCCTTTAAAATTGCTGAAATATTTGGCCAATCTATTGAAGAAGTATTTCAATATCAGCCAGTTTAAGTCAGCTAATAACGTTCAAAATCATTTGTTGAGTTCATCTTTATTAGTACGATGTAGGAGTGTAGGCGCTCACTTTTTATGAAAAAACACAAAACTATAATAAATAGCTAAAACATATTTTTTCTTTTATCTATGGCATAGGTAAGGAACGAGGTAATTAAGATGGTCAGTAAAGAACAGCGGGAAAACGCATTTTTATGGTTGCTTGACCGGCTTAAAGAAGGGCAAGTAGCGGTGCCTATTATTGCCAAAGACTTCACTTCTGAAGACTGGGCTTTTGTGTTTGAAGGTCTGCCCAAAGATCTGCGATTTGAGTTGTGGCAAACTCTTAGTGAAGACAAAAAATCCCCCATACTGGCAACCATGCGAGACGACTCTCGCGAGCAGCTTATGTCTTTGCTCTCAGAGCAAAATATTGAAGATGTTGCCCTTGCAAGTACTACAGAAGACTTAGTCGAAATACTCGATGCGTTGCCCAACCGAGTAGCAAAAGGATTGATCAAGAAACTTAGCGCGCAAGAATCTGGCCTAATAGAAGAAGCGTTTCACTACTCTGATGGACAATTAGGTCGTTACGTTAATCATGATGTGTATACAGTTAATAAAAGTGTTTCTGTAGGAGCACTGCTAGAAGAGTTAAAATTTGAAGCTCTACCCGCTTATACCGATAGTATTTTAGTGGTGGATGATACGGAGCATTATTTAGGGCAAGTCGATATTAACCAATTGTTTACTAGTGATACTGATACCTCTCTTATACAAGTGGCTGAGTTTTCAGACCGAGTACTGACTGCTGACATGGAGCTATTTCAAGCTTCTGAAGCGGTAAAAAGCAGTGGTCGCTCAATGTTACCTGTTATCACTAAAGAAGGTCGACTACTCGGGCGTTTTTCGGTTAAAGATGCCATTGATGTATACCAAGAATATTATGAATCTCAGTTGTCACATATGGGCCGCGTTAGCGATGAAGACTTGTTTGCTCCCGTGTTTACCAGCTCAAGACGCAGGGCAGTATGGCTAGGAATTAACTTACTCACTGCTTTTGCCGCCTCCATTGTCATTGGAATCTTCGACGAAGTTGTTGCACAAGTAGTTGCATTGGCTGTGCTTATGCCAATCGTGGCGAGCATGGGCGGCATTACTGGAAGCCAAACTCTGACTCTAACGATAAGGGGCTTAGCCACAGGACAATTAGCCACTTCTAATCTCAGGGCTCTTGGGAACAAAGAAGTACTCGTTGCTTTTTTTAATGGCTTGCTTTGGGCTTTCGTTGTCTCGGCTATTACCTCACTTTGGTTTGATAACCCATGGTTATCAGCCATTATTGCAGTGGCGCTAATTATCAATATGCTTATCGCTGCCATTGCAGGAATATTTATACCAGTATTACTCGATAAAATGGGGATTGACCCTGCCCTTGCAGGTTCAGTGATATTGACAACAGTGACTGATGTGGTTGGTTTTTTTGTGTTTTTAGGATCAGCATCATTATTGCTGGTTTAATATTGATTATTCATGCTTGCCAGCACTATAATCCGCCCGCTTAAACCTTTTGATAGATAAACAGAAAAATACTATGCCAAGAAATAAAAAATGGACCGTTGATGACTCGGAACATATATATCGTGTAAAACGTTGGGGCGCGGGTTATTTTGAAATTGGTCAAAATGGCAATTTACATGTCACCCCCGATCCTTCCAATACCGACATACGAATCGATTTCAAAGCAGTAGTAGAGGAAATCAAACAAGAAGGGATCCAATTTCCTGTGGTGGTGAGATTTCACGACATTCTTCGTTCGCAAGTGGCATTGCTAAACCAAACATTCCAACAAACTGTTAAAGAAGCTGAGTATCAGGGCGAATATATGGGTGTATACCCTGTAAAAGTAAATCAGATGCGAGAAGTGGTAGAAGAAATAGTCGACGCTGGCGCGCCCTTTAACTATGGGCTAGAAGCAGGCTCAAAAGCTGAACTATTAACGGTAATGGCACTTAATACCAATGCAGAATCCCTTACAATACTCAATGGTTACAAAGATCAAGAGTTTATGCGTTTGGCGCTGTTAAGTCGCAAACTGGGACGGAAAACGATTGTTGTCATCGAGAAATTTTCTGAACTAATTCTGCTAGTGAAAATTGCTAAAGAGCTGAATATCACTCCAATAGTTGGTGTGCGCTCCAAGATGACAGTAAAAGGCCGAGGGAAATGGGAAAGTTCTGGTGGTGATAGAGCCAAATTTGGCTTAACCATCAGTGAAATAATCAATGCCGCTCGTTACCTTGAAGAACATGGCATGGCAGATAGTTTAAAGTTGTTACACTTTCACATTGGAAGCCAGTTGACCGATATTCGTGCGGTAAAAGAGTCTATCAGCGAAGGCGCTATGATCTACTCTGAACTACACAGAATGGGCTTCAAATTAGAATACGTTGATGTCGGAGGAGGCTTAGGGATTGATTACGATGGCAGTCAGTCAACAAATGACTCATCGCGAAATTACAGCATGCAAGAATATGTATCAGACATTGTATATGGCATGAAACAAGTGTGCGATTTAGAAGACGTGCCCCATCCAATTTTAGTTAGCGAAAGTGGCAGAGCAATTACTGCACATCATAGTTGCGTAGTCACTGAAGTGGTTGGTGAGATAAAAGCACACGGGGCCGGCATAGCCACTCATCCAGCGGATGGTGAACATATCTTAGTTAGCGATATGCGAGAACTGACAGAAATCATTGATCAGCAAAACAATTTACAAGAGATATTTAACGACGCCTCCCAATTTAAGGAGCAAGCGTTAAGTGCATTTAAGTTACGCGTAATATCGCTCGAAGAACTCGCCAAAATTGAAACTTTATACTGGCAAATTATGGAAAAAGTGCAGTTTCGACTCAAAGACGCCGAATTTGTGCCCGAAGAAATGCAAGAGCTAGACTTTGCGTTATCTTCGCAGTATCTATGCAACTTTTCAGTATTTCAGTCAGCTGCGGACACTTGGGCAATCGACCAAATATTACCAGTGGTTCCACTGACTAGAATGAATGAAAAACCAACCATCAATTGTTCTTTGGTAGATATCACTTGTGACAGCGATGGTAAACTAGATCAATTTATCAGCGAACATGGCATTTCAAATGTAGTGCCCATGCATAACCTAAAACCTGATGAAGATTATTATTTGGGTTTGTTTTTGACAGGTGCTTATCAAGATGTAATGGGTGATATGCACAACTTGTTTGGCCGCTTAAACGAGGTACATATATTTAGTCATGACGATGATCCCCAAGATTTTTACATTGAAGAAGTAGTGAATGGCTCCTCGGTTGAAGACGTGTTGTCCATCATGCAATACCACCCTAGCTCTATGGCTAAAAGCATGAAAAAAATGATTGACGGACATGTTGCCCAAGGGCAAATGAAACCTAGAGAAGGGGTAAAATGGACAGACTTCTATGAAGATTGCCTTAAGGGTTATACCTACCTAAAAACTTAGTATATGGTTTATTCTGAGCCAGCAAGCAAGCTGGCTTGCTCTAAATGTTTAAAACACCGAGCCCAAAAATCAGGGGTAAACTCATTAATTAAGTTAGACTCAGCGTTCATCAACATCACATAACCCACGCCAAATTCCGGTGAAAATGCTATATCAGCGCGGTAACCCTGCACCCAACCACCATGATAATTAAGAGTATGCCCTGCAAAATTGTAGATACGCCATCCTAGTCCATAGTGGGCTTCTGACAAAAATTTACGCCATTGACTCCGATACACCTCTTTTTTACTTTTAGTAAGCGCTGTGGTCACCTGAGAAATCAACTCAGGCGAGACAATCTCTGGGGCCTCACCTAGAAGTGCACGCATCCAAATCACCATATCTCGCATGCTGGCGTTTACTCCAGCAGCTGGAGAATATTTGTAATAGTCATCTCGCACTTTAGTCGAGCGCCAGCCACTTTTTGAAATGGCGACATGGGGCCTTGCCCACTTGGCAGATGAATGCAAACCAGCTTTACCAATACTGGCGTGGGGCATATTTAACGGCTCTATTAAAGTCTGGGTTAAGGCTTGTCCATAAGACGAATGATGTTGTTGAAAGTATCCATCTACCACAGCAAAAAGGGCATTTTGGTAAGTATAACATTGGCCTGGCTTACACAACGGTTTAAGGTCAGAAAGCATACTAAGTACACGATTTACCGAATAATTCGCCTCAATAAGATTGTCGTAAGCATTAGGTGTATAACCACTAGATTGGCCAATAACATGTTGCAATACCAGATCACCACTTTTGCCCTTTGCAGTGGAAAATTCAGGCACCAATTGCGCCACGGGCACTTGCCAATCTAATTGATTTTGTGCAACGTATTTAGCCATTAACATAGAAGTAAAAGTTTTAGATACCGATGCCAGTCTGAAGACCGTATCTACAGCGATAGGGTTGCCAAATTTGCTTTCCTTGCCGTACACAACGACCGAGGCTGGTTTACCTTTTTCTATATAAGCAAAAGTATACCCAGGCAGATTCTTTTTTTGCGCTTTAAGTTGGATATCTTGAGCAAATTTAGTCAGCCATTTGTCAGCGGCATTACTCTGCACACTATAAAAGCTTAAAAGCAATAGAGCCCATATAAATGACTTAAACATGAAAGGGTTGAAGTTTCATAGATTGGGTTAACATTTCCAATAGGCCTACATTTGCAAAAACAAAAGAAGTCACGTTATTCCTATTTTCAAATTAAATCGGCCAAGTTACATTTAGCCCAGTGCACTACATTATCCTATTTGTTGGCACTTGAGATCAACACCATTCATCCTTAATCCCCCTGTTTTTTGGCAATACTCATTCGCCCAATCTGTAGGCGTTACGCTTAGCACACTAAGCTCATGAGGTATCATTCCCTTGCCGCCGACATGCAGATTCAATGAAGGTTGGTATAAAGCAAAAATTAGCAACTATTGACTGCCGCTTTTGTCGCACTAAATCCATAGAAGTCGCTAGAATACTAATAACGAAGACAGTAAAGCACAAAATAATGAATACGGTTTATCAACAAGCTCGACTGACAAGAGACCCTCGGTTTGACGGCTCATTTTTTATCGCGGTTAAGACAACAAATATTTTTTGTCGGCCAATTTGCCCTGCTAATGCCCCCCTTGAAAAAAATGTCGAATATTATCAGTTTGCACAACAAGCCATGCTAGCAGGGTACCGACCTTGTTTACGATGTAGACCTGACAGCGCTCCACATTCCTATGCATGGCAAGGCGTCAATACAACAGTTCAGCGGGCCATGCGTTTACTTAGACAATATAGAGAACTAAGCATTGAAGAAATAGCGACTAAGTTAGGTATCACCGCTCGCTACTTTCGGCAGTTGTTTCAACAACATTTAGGCTTAAGTCCAAAACAATATCAATTATTTGATAAGGTTTTATTTGCAAAACAACTTCTTCACCAAAGTAACTTGCCGATTGAACATATTGCTCATGCTAGTGGTTTTGCAAGTGCCAGGCGGTTACAACATAATTTCAAAAAAGTGACTGGCTTAACACCCCATCAAATAAAGCAGGGTAAAAGTAAACAAGGTCAGCCTATTAACCTTAGGTTAGCTTTTCGGCCACCTTTCAATTGGCAACATATGCAAACATTCTTAGCTTTGAGAGCGATTCAAGGAGTAGAAAGTGTTACTGAAAATACTTATTCAAGAACGTTTATTAATGGAAAGGACAAAGGCTGGTTTAAAGTCACATCGATACAGGATAAACATTATTTAAAGGTAGAGATAAGCCTACCCAACATCGGAAAGTTGACGACTGTATTAAGCAATATTGAACGAGTATTTGACCTTAACGTAGATACCAAAACTATCCAAGCGCAATTATTAGAATGCGGTGTACCCGAAGATAAGATGATTACAGGATTAAGAATACCTGGAGTATGGGATACATTTGAAGCTGGTTGCCGAGGGATTCTCGGCCAGCAAATATCCGTAAAATCGGCGATTACCTTGTTGTCCCTATTAACCCAGGAATTAGGAGAAACAGAAGGTGGTAAGGTTTACTTTCCAACTGCTCAAGCCATAACAAATAGTGACCTAGCGTTTCTAAAAATCCCTAACAGCCGCAAACAAACGTTAAGGCTGTTTGCACAACATTGTCTTGATAGTTTGGATCGCTTAGAAAATCCAAATTCATCAGTAGATGATTGGTTAAATATAAAAGGCATAGGCCCCTGGACAGTTGCCTATGCAAAAATGCGTGGCCAATCGTCTCCCGACATTTGGCTTAACACTGACTTGATTATTAAAAAACAACTACTGAAAATTAAAATAGATCCTGAGTTAGCGCGTCCATGGCGAAGCTACCTCACCTTTCAACTTTGGAGTATGGCGTGACTCAAAATAATAGTTTTGTCGAATATTTGGATTCGAAATTTGGCACATTAGAAGTATGTGCCGAACAAGATGGTGTTACCTCGATACACTTTGTGCAAGATAAGAGTAAAACCAGCAAAAGGTGTTTTTTTACTCAACAAGCAGTTGAACAATTAGTTGAATATTTTGCTGGCAAAAGAACGCAATTTGATTTGAGATTAAATGCCCAAGGTACAGCCTTTCAACATCAAGTTTGGAAAGCACTTAGCACAATTCAATATGGAAAAACCTGTAGCTATGCAGATATTGCAAAAAGTATAAACAATCCAAAAGCGGTCAGAGCGGTAGGCGCGGCAAATGGACGCAATCCCCTGACTATCGTTGTGCCTTGCCACCGGGTGATTGGTAGTGATGGCACGTTAACAGGTTATGCTTGGGGTACATCAATAAAGGCAGGGCTATTAGACCTTGAACAAGCGCCTTACAGCATTTAGGTTCTTTCAACTATGCCATTCAAATATTTTTGTGAACTTGTTATACCAAGAAACATTTAAAAAGCGTAAATGTCCTTGCAGTCGTGACGGGAAGTCAGTGCTTTTCTGTTATATGTTTATTCCCAATTAGCCTGTTTTTCTGGCCTGAAACTACCCCCAGCATAGAGAACTGGTTGCAAGTTATGGTACTAGGTCTTTTTTGCACCGCTAAAGCCTATATATTATATTTCAGACTGATAGCTAACGTTGGGGCAGAAAAAGCTATTACCGTTGCTTATTTGGTACCTGATTTTGGTGTCATATAATGAATAATATTTCCGCAAGAAAAGCTCACCTTCATCATGTGTATTGGCGCAAGCTTGGTGTTGCTAGGCTTTGCTCTAACAACGGGGCTTTTTAAAAGAAGAATAAGAACAACTACAAGGTCTTAATCAGATTCAATCAACTGCATTCTGACCATGTTCCTACCATCACGTTTAGCAGAAAATAGTGCGTCATCTGCCGCAGAGAGAACCTCTGACATATTGCGTGGAGTGGCAGTAAAAGACACACCGAAACTGCCGGTTATTTGTATAGATGTTGTGCCAGTAGTGATTGTCATAGCCGCCATTTTTTTGCAGTACTCCTGACATAATTCGACCGCTTCATGAGGGCCAGTGTCAGGCATTAATAACATAAACTCTTCACCACCCCAGCGTCCTAAAATGTCTGTTTCGCGAATTTCACGTTGCAACATATGAGCAACTTGTCGCAACACTATATCTCCAGCTTTTCTGCCGTGAGTTTCATTGATAGGCTTAAAATTATCCAAGTCAATTAACACCAAGCTAACCGATTGCTTATCATACATCAGTTCTTCAAATTTTAAGGTGATGTTACCCCGATTCGCCAGTTCGGTCAGAATGTCAATTTGTTTGACTTTTTGTATGTCTTTTTTGAAATAATACAACAAGTTGTATATCAATAAAAACAACCCAAATATTACTGCTAATAAAGTCACTATACTGATGATAAAACCACGACTGATCTCAGTTTGCCGAGATTGAAGAGGCGTAATGATATACAACGTCCAGTCAAATGGTTGGATGTTAAGTTCTGCAATAAGTGCTTCTTGGCCATTAATTTGCAATAACAAATTATTTAATGAGGCCTGTTGTTGCTCTGGCTCTAATGATTGAAACCATGGTAAGTCGGCTAGTTTTTTGAACGTCACACCTTTGATTAATAACTCGGGATCAGATGTCAGAGTAATATTCTTATTTTGATCCACAAAAATAAAATCATATCCGTAGGTCTTTTTATATTCACTGAACATTTCGGTAAATCCTTTGAGGCTTTTGCCAACACCAAATACTCCAAGGAAATTACCTTCATCATCGTAAATTTTCAAATCTATATAAAATTGAGGATTTTGCCATTGTCCAATGTCGGCCATAGCATCTTCAGGTTGGGCTTTATATCTGAAATACCAATCAACTTTGCCTTCAATTAACTCGATTTTCTTGCCTTGGGAATCATATTGAGTTCGACTGATTTCGCTAGCAATAAAAAAGTTTAATGAAAATTCTTTATTCAGACGCTTCAGAGTCGCAAATATTTGCTCATCATTACCCTGCGGGTTACGCATCAAATCCTTAAGCTCTTTTGCTTTAGCCAAAGTCTGTGAAATATGCAGAGGCTGCATCAGTTGTTCAACAATGAGTTGCAATGCGGGAGAATGAGACTGTTGTTGTGCTCTACTTTGTTCGGCAACTATTTTAGATACGCTGATATGAACTAAGGTGACAATAGATACCACAACCACAGCAAACAGCATTAATATACTTCGATGTAATGTGCGAAAAATATTCAACGGAAACCTTACTCTTAATTTTATCTAATCTGTTTTTCAACAACAAATGCCATAAAGGCAACGCTTACTATTATAACGGAGAATCATCAATAGAGTCATCAGCCACATACTTTATTTTATTAATAACCTGTACATAGCCGTATTGTTTTCAAGAATCATTCTAAAACTTTACTTTTGTCCTCCAAATCATTTCTGGAATGAAATTTAAAACCAGACTCATTCATTAACATACAACGACTGGCACACAACTACTGACAGCACATTAGCAAATAAGTAGAATGTGGATATATATATATAAGATTGTTGCATCTACGGCGACAGGCACCTCACTTTTAAAGGAAATTGAATGGCTTTTTCAGTAGTAGTTTTAGCAGCCGGCAAAGGCACCAGAATGAAATCTTCTTTGCCCAAGGTATTACACCCTATTGGCGGCAAACCCATGGTTCAACATATCATTGATACAGTAAACAAATTGGGTGCCACGAATATACACTTAGTTTACGGCCACGGACGAGAGCAGCTCCAAAATAAACTCAGTCACAATGATTTATCTTGGTGCCTACAAGATCAACAATTAGGCACCGGCCATGCTGTCCAACAAGCGGCTCCTGACATTAAAGATAATGAAGATGTGCTGATATTAGTAGGTGATGCGCCCCTGATAAAAGAATCAACATTGCAGCAATTAATAGCAGTTAAGAAAGATGCCGACCTAGCTTTGCTTACCGTCGAGTTAGAAGACCCCACTGGAATGGGGCGTATCATCAGACAAGGTGAGCAAGTCACAGCCATTGTTGAACACAAAGACGCGTCACAACAACAACGTCAAATCAAAGAAACCAACACCGGCATGATGATTATGGGTGGAAAGAACCTAAAACGCTGGTTATCAGCATTAAACAGTAATAATGCCCAAGGTGAATTTTACTTAACGGACGTGATAGAGATGGCCGCCAAAGAAGGTAAATCTATTCATGCTTCTCAACCCTCTTGTGCAATTGAAGTAGAAGGGATCAATAATAGAGTGCAACTGGCGTCAATTGAAAGAGCCTACCAAACTGAACAAGCTGCAGCGTTAATGATGCAAGGTGTTTCCTTATTAGATCCTTCACGCTTTGACTTAAGAGGTGAATTAGAGGTAGGTCAAGATATTACAATCGATGTAAATGTCATTATTGAAGGCAAAGTAAAAATCGGCTCGAATACCTCTATTGGAGCAAATTGTACGCTCATTGATTGTGACATAGCCGATAATGCGGTTATCCATGCCAACTCCATTATTGAACAAGCTGTAGTGGGTGAAAACTGCAGTGTGGGCCCCTATGCTCGACTTCGCCCCGGTACGGTGATGAAACAACAATCACGAGTGGGTAACTTTGTAGAAATGAAAAAAACCATCTTAGGTAAGGGTTCAAAAGCCAATCACCTTAGCTATCTTGGCGATACTGAAGTAGGTGAAGGTGCCAACATAGGTGCGGGGACGATTACTTGTAATTACGACGGTATAAATAAGTTTAAAACTATCATCGGTGACGGCGCATTTATTGGGTCAAATAGTGCGCTAGTAGCACCAGCTAATATTGGGAAAAATGCCACTGTGGGTGCGGGTTCAATTATTACTAAAACCGTTGAAGAAAGTGAACTTGCTATTGCCAGAGCTAAACAGCGCAATATATCTAATTGGGATCGTCCTGTTAAAAAGTAGATTAACTAACCTGAGCCCTGGATAACTAATATTGAAGACGCAGTCATACTGAATGGCTGCGTTTGTTTGTTCTTGATGCCTATAAAGCGCTTATCAGCCCCACGCCCTTATTACCATGGTGTTTCACGCTGTGTTCGTCGGTCTTTTAGAAGCGTGTCCTAAACCCCGCTTTTCATGCTGATTATCTAGTATGGGTAGCTATATAAATTGCTTACAAAGAATACCAAGCATTAAAATAAAAAACCCCGTGAGTCTGTATCTCACGGGGTTTTATATGAAGCTATTTGTATTGATCTACACCTCACGTTAAAGGGTAAACTCTGTCTGTATGCGGAACAATACTTACAGAGAGTGCCTAAGCAAGTAGGTAGAGTTATTGTTAGACAAATACATGCTAAAGACGACTAGCCAGCTAAGCTGTTGAACATTTTAATGCTGAATAAAAACAAAGCCGTTACAGCTTTAAATTTGTTTTAAATGAAATCAACTTGCTTTTCGTAAGAATGGCACTAGTATAAGTTTCAATTCGGAACTTATGCTTAATTAAATGCAAAAAAGAAATACCCAACAAAGAAGGCGCGCAATCATCGAACAGCTTAATCGCAGCGGTGAGGTAGCGGTTGATGAGTTAGCTAGGTTTTTCTCGACTTCAGAAGTGACTATTCGCAAAGACTTTGTCGAACTTGAAAGCAACGGGTTGCTACTCAGAAAATTTGGCGGAGCTATTTTGCTACCAACAAGCTCCTCTGAACTGTCAGATGAAAAGGCATCACCGCGAAAAAAGGCAATCGCTGCTGCCGCGGCTTCTCTAATCAAAGATCACAACCGTATCATCATCGACAGTGGTAGTACTACAGCAGCATTGTTACCTGAATTAAAACACAAGACAGGTTTGCTGGTAATGACCAACTCTCTGCAGGTAGCCAGTTATTTATTAGAAAGAGAAAATGAACCCAAAGTACTAATGACTGGGGGTACATGGGACACTCAATCCCATTCTTTCCAAGGAAAAATGGCCGAATTAGTACTTAATGAATATAACTTTGATCAGGCCTTTA
>Ga0115005_10002777_pt1 | contig 13946 bp, 16 predicted proteins | sample ArcOceMetagenome_FD_87163 | JGI IMG/M metagenome (GOLD analysis project Ga0115005, IMG submission 87163) | Marine eukaryotic phytoplankton communities from Arctic Ocean - Arctic Ocean - Greenland ARC118M Metagenome | ecosystem: Environmental > Aquatic > Marine > Oceanic | place: Arctic Ocean... | reverse complement strand
CCACCATTCGTGACAATAGCCCACTGATTTCCCAAGCCGTCATTTAAAAGGCCGTCAGCCAACTGTGCTGGGCTTTGGCTTGCGGTCTGGCCTGTAACACCGTTCTGTTTCCAGCCGCCGTCACCGCCGTCACCGCTTGTAGTAAATCCAGTTGTATTTATAACAGTATCAGCCGGATAAATACCCGTTGAATCAATCAAGCCAGCTGTAGTGATTAAGTCATTTTGTGCAACTTGTACAAATCGGCTTATACTATTTGCAACAACACGGTAGTTTCCAGGCTGAATATAAACAGTAACCTGACCATTTGCGCCGGTTGTTTTTGCAGTGCTTCCATTGCTTGCTGCGGCATCGTCATATAATAAAACAGCCGTGCCTGCAGGTTGAATAAACATAGAACATGAAGCGCCAACAACAACCTGTTTGCCGCTTGCCGTTGCATCTGCCTGATTTAATTCTAACGCTGTGATTGTGTATGCTATTAAGCTCATGAGACTGCTCCTAAAATTGTTCCGGTGTTAATGTATGTAATAGTATAACCGTTTAATGCAATCGCTGCACCTGCCGCCCCGCCGCCAAATTGACCCGCCCCGCCTAAGTTACCTCCCGCCCCGCCGTCGGCTAATGAAGGCTCACCGCCCGACGTGCCCCGAGCCCTTCCGCCGTCACCGCCTAATTGATTTGATCCGTCTTCTGAAGGTGTTATTGATACGCTCCCAACTTCACCAGATCCTCCTAAGCCATTTTGGAAACCAGCGCCACCGCCGCCCGATGCTTTTGCGTTTATATCTTGCACCCAATTACCGCCACCGCCACCACCACCGATCACGCCTGTGTTTGATAGCCTGACATTATCATAAAGAGCTATAGCAGGGCCGCCCGCCGTTGCTGTGCCGTTGACGTCTGCACCGTTGCCACCCTTGCCGGCAATCAATCCGCGAACGTCTAACAGAATTGGCGTTGTTAATATTGAAAATTCATTTCCCGAGCTGGTTTCAACTGCGTATTCCGTAATGTCATCAGAGCCTGCAACACAAGATAAATCAAATATAAAAACAACGTTATAACCTGCTAGTAAATCCGGCCATACTGAATCATAAGCTTCTAGTAACGTTTGAGGATTGCCGCTGCCGTCTTGAATTCTTAGCGTTTGGCCGGATATGTAAACGGGCCGATAATTAGGATCATCGCTGTCTTCGTCCTCTGGAAGTGCTGCGCCATAAGTGTACTCTAAAGCTTGATATTGATAATCCTTTGATTCGCCAACGCTCAAGACTTGCACAGGCATACAAAAGCGATCATATGGTGCTGAGTTTCTTAGCGTTAAATCTGAGTTTATGGCCATAGATTGGCCTGTCCATGTGTCTGCGTCTCTTGAATCCAAATTGTAACTGATTGATCTCGGCATTTCCTCAAACCTGCGACCAATCCTAGCCGCCACGCGTATCGCTGCAGCTCGGTTTCCGTTACTTATCCAGCGGCTATTGATAACTTTGTATTTTTCAACGCCTCCGTATTTTGTAATTGAAAGCGGGGTGATCCTGACTTGCGCCTGTTTGTAATTACTGACGTCATCTAGTTTTTTTGTAGGATCACGCTGACCAAATCGCACTATTACGGTGCTTACCCTCATTTCTGGCTCGTCTTTTATCAGTGTGCTTGCCATCAGTATATTTGCTTCTGCTGTATAGCACTGGGACACGTTAGGCGGCGCTTTAATTGCTGTCAAAACAATACTGTTAATACGCTCGTCATAGTACTGAAAGTGAGGCGCGGAGCTGCATAGCTCTTTTGCTAATACGTCAACCCCAACAGGCTCTGTTATTAATGTCTCATATAATCCAGGCAAGTTTAAATCTATCTCATCATCCCACTGAGCTTTGTTAATTTGCGCAGCTGGGACGTCTGCGTAAACTGTGTATAAGTCGTATAAAATATCGCTAATGTTGGCGCTATAATACAAGCACAATTGAGCTAAGTCGTTAATTCCGTGCTCTTCTGCTATCGTGTTATATTGCGCTCTAACTACTGTAAACGCATCGGCTGATCTGGTGAATGATACAACTTCGTCACCCAACCTGATCCAGCCACTTGCTGGGTATTTTAAATTACCTATACCTGCGGGTATTAAGTTAAAAGTAGTGCCGTCAATCAATAGCGCTGCAGACAATATGCCCGATGATTTACGAGGCGCTTTTGCTCTGTCGCCGCTGATCATTTTTAGCGTGTCTTTGCCGGATATGCTTGCACCTGTGGCGCTGTGACTAAATGATTCAATCACATAATCCCTACGCTCAAAATTTACTGCATTGTATTCTCCGTTTACAATATAACCACTAAACTCTGATATTCTTCCGCCCTCATAGCCTACGTTTCTGGCTCTCCAATTTATCCAAAATCTAACGGGCGACGATTCAGTGCCGAAGTATCTATAATCTAAACCCTCATTAAAATCAACGCTTATACTCCCCCTAACGCCGATCCCGCCTTCAAGTGCAACCCTTGGCGGTCTTTTTCTTGCACTACTTACAAGTGGCATAACGTCAAGACCGGCAGGAATAGGGCCGACATTCTCACAAATTTTATAAGTCGTTGCACCTACTGCGATCTCATAATATTTAAAAGGTTCACGGACATATTTTTTACGCTCTGTTTCGAATGCCATTAACCAAATCCTACCATATCAAAACTAACATTAAACATATCTAATGATCCGTATGTTGGGGTAATATCTTCGCTTGTTTTACAGTAACCTACATCAGTTGGGTACTGCTCTAAATTCCATGCAAAGAAAAAAGGAAGTGTGCGCGCGTGAATTACAAACGGCTGAAAATACGTTCTGTACCAATCATTAGTTATATTTTTAAATGGTGCTGAAGACCTAAAGCCTAGCCGCCTAATCTGTTCACCTACAAAATTTCCGCCCTCTGTCATTGAGCTGTATCTAACTGTTTTGGCAGATAATGGAAGTGGTGAATGACCCGAAAAAAATGGACGCTGCATTTGTAGCGATACACCCGCGTAAATTGAGCCGACAAAAGCAGAGCCTGAGCCGGTGCATGTTATTTTTAAACGTCTAACAGATAAAGAGACGGCATTATGGAACATTATGGCAGTGTCATCCGCTGGCGTCTGCGCAGTTTTAAACGTTGAAAACGTGCCGGTGGTTGATGTTGAATATTCAACACTTACCACATGATCTGTAGAGCCTAAATTATGTGCCCCAATAGCAACAGAATCTATACCTACGGCGACAGGTAAGGTAAATGTTATTGCCCCACCTGCTGTAATCGCCCACCTGTCAGCGGTATTAGGTATTAATACTAAGCCTCCATTAGTGCCTGCGCTGGTCGTAACAGTCGAGCCTAACAAATCATTAATATATAAAATACGTGCATGCTTTAACGAAAAAGGCGGAGTTTCTGGATCAAGTGCTTGCGCGGCTATTGTTGCCGGTATAGATAAATTTCCAGCACTAACTTCGGCAATGTTAACAGGTTCAACTATATCAACGGGTGCTAATTCTGAAATATCAACGGGCACAGATAAAGCTACGGGCGCTAATTCTGAAATATTTACAGGTAAACTTATATTTACAGGTGTTAATTCTGAAATATCTACCGGCGTTGTTAAGTTTTGAGCCGCTAATTCAGTTATGTCAATTGGGGTGTTTATATTAACAATTGCTAATTCTGGAATGTCAGCAGGCACAGATAAAGCTACGGGGGCAACTTCCGGAATATTTACAGGCGTAGACAAATCAACAGGCGCTAACTCTGCGACATCCACGGGCACTAACACTGCTGCCACGCTTAATTCTGCAATGCTTGCCGGTGCTAGTATGGCCCCTAATGCCAGCTCTGCAATGTCAAAAGGGACAAGTAATGATCCCGGGCTAATTTCGGCAATATTAACGGGCGCAACTATGTCTTCCGGTGCTAATTCTGGGATGTTTACTGGGGTTAATATTGAACCTGCGGCCAGTTCTGACACATCAACAGGCGCGGCTATATTAACAGCGGATAACTCTGAAATGTCAGCGGGGGCAATCAATGATCCCGCGTTCGCTTCTGCAATATCGGCAGGCGCAGACAGCACCCCAGCTTGTAATTTTGCAATATCAGCAGGAGACAACAAAGGGCCAGCGGCTAATTCTGCAATGTTAAACGGCGTACTAACAACACCTGCGGCCAATTTTGCAACATTTACAGGTGTTTCAATTGGCAAGGTAGGGTTAGGCCAAAACGTAGTGTTTGAGCCATCGACAATGCTTAAATCAATAGTTAAAGCTGTCATTTTATGCGCTCGGTGCTGGTATTGTGCCCACTGCTAGCGGCGTCACTGCAACCGGCACGGCTACTGCTCCCGCGCTTGATTCTGTGATCGCGACTGGCGCGGCTAATGTTGCTGGTGTTGCTGGAGTAGGTAATGACATTGTAAGCCCTCTGTTATTGTTATTTCATTTTAACTGTTTACGGGGATTTTATCCACCACCTAAAAATGATACATCCGCGCCGTCTCCCACAACCGATCTTAATGTGTCCATCAATTGCTGACCTGTAAACATGTCACCAGGGTTTATACCTGACACGGTTACATTGGTCCCGCCTTGGCTTTGTGGCGCTGTGTTTGTAACAGCAGCACCGCCGGAAAAAGAGCTAGTAGCGCCCATGCTTTGAGCGCCGCCGATCTTCTGCTTTGCAATCCCTTGTACTTGCACCGCTGATGCTGCGGCTTGCGCTGCGGCTAATGGCACGTTAAACGGAAAAGGTACACTAGCCATTGTTTTCGATACAGCCGCGTAGCCGTCAACTATTGCCCCAGCAATGGCAGCCGCTTTGCCGACTTCAAACAGTTTTTTGCTTTCAGTATTCATCAGGCTAGACATAGCGCCGAATGTTTGTGACACAGCGTTTAATCTGCCTCTGTTTTCAACATCCTCTATTTTCTTTCTACCGTCAGCGGCTTGCTGTTGAATGCTTGTTGTAAGGTCTTCGCCCTGTTTTTTTATTGCGTTTCGTTGGTCTTGTGTTAACTGCTCATCTTGTAATAAAATTTCAGTATGAGCCTTTATTATTTCACGCTCAGCAGTTAGTTTATCCTCCAAAGCCGTAAGAGGATCACCCTGTGCGCCTTGCTCAGTCTGAATAGATTTAAATTCTTGCTCAATGACTTTATTGGTTTGATCCTGTTCCATCATTTCGGATTTTTTTACTCGCAATTCTTCAAGTTTGTTTATTTCTTCTTGAATTGCTGCGGGTATTTGTTCATCTATTCCCAGCCCTAGCCTTTTTCTTGTGTTGTATTCCTCTAGCTGCTTGCTGTTAAGTTCAAGTTGTGCATTTTGCTTTTTATAGCCAGTATGGACAGCGATCATTGTAGTTAATAATTGAGCATCTCCAGCCGCTGCTTTTTTTGTAGCTTCAATAGCAGCCTCTTTAGATTTAATTAAATCATAGCTTGATAAAATCGCATCTTTTTCGGCATCTGTCGCCTTAGCTCGTGACAATGTCATCTGTAAAAGTTGACGCTCATCTTTACCTGTAATTCTATTTTGTTCATATAAAGCAGATGTCAATTCTTGTATTGACTCGGCTTGTTCGCCTGTCCTTTTATTACTGCCTTTTGCCGCTAGATCATAAGCCTTTAATTTTACAGAGGAATTAGCATACTCATCATTAGCAATTGACAAAGTAGCTTTTAATTTTAGCAGCTCCTCAGATGTCTTTTTGATTGAATTGTTTAGCTGTGATTTCTCCTCTGCTACTGATTGCCCTTTGCGTAAACTAAGTAATTTGCCAGCAGAGTCAATACTGGCTTTATCTGTTGCAATGGACTTCTCTTTTGCCTTGATTTCTTTTTCAAGTTTCTCAATTGACTTCTTTTTTTCTTTCTGGCTTTTCTTTTCTTGATCGGCTAAAAAAGCAGATTGATCAGCCGTTAATAATTGAGTTTCTTGAAGTTCAATAAGCTTTTCTTTTAGTGCGTCAACTTCTTTTCCTGAATTAAACAGCGCAGGCATTAATGCGCTGACCAGTGCGGTAGTTAAACCAATGGCCGCACCAATAAGCGGAGCACCTAAAACAATACCCATGTCAGTAGCTTGAAATGAAAAGGCTCGCATAGCGTCCTGTCCGCCTTGAACCGACCCTACAAACTGTTCGATCTGCACGCCTGCCATACCAGCCCTCCGGCCAGCCTGCCCAACGTTTTTAGCTGCCGCATCTGCCGCCTGCTTTTGTGCTGTAGCTTCTTGCCTTAATGCTCGTTCAACCGCATTGGCTTTTCTTTTTGCTTCTGCTGCGGCAACTCTAGCCGTTTCTCTGGCTTCGCGCTGAACTATTATAGATTGACGTTTTGCTTCTGCTGCTGCTACTCTTGCTGTCTCCCTAGCCTCGCGCTTGACTGCTGCCGACTGTTCCTTTGCTTCTTTCTCAATAACTGAAGCGGTTTTTTCTGCGGTCCGTTGATTTTTTGCGGCAAGCTCTTTTATTTCTCTTGCTACTTTTTCCTGTGCCCTGATTATTTTTCGCGCCGCAACTTCACGAGCATTTACCTGTGCTTTTGTTTCTTTTATAGTTACAGTGGTCGCTTGCTTGCTTGCTTCGCTGCTTTTTTCTTGCTGCTTGTCTACTTTTTCAAAATCATCAACCATCTTGTTAGTTGATGCTGTGACAGTCTGGCCAGCAGTTTTTACACCGCTGGCATCTGCGTCAATCGTGTACTCTATACCGCCAACTTTCTCAGCCATTAGATGTATTTATCCTCATTATTTCGAATGTTAGCGGCCATTTTTTCAATGTCTTTTTTGCCTAGATTACCGATTTGTAGCTGCGGCGATTTAGCTATAAGCCATCTATACGATTCTTGAGGCGACATTCTCCAGTATGCCTCACTATTCATCTCTAGTCGCATACAGGCGTCGTACATATCAAGCCAGGGGTACTCGGTTAGTTCTTCGCCGTCTCCGGCTTGGACTTTCCCACGTCTGATTCATCCGCTTTTGGAAATACCATAGACATAAATGTTAACGCAAATTGATAAAATGAAATTGAACTTTCTGGCTCTTGAGTAAGCTTAATCATTACATCATCTTGCGACACATTAATGCCGACATATTTTAAAAGGTGCGTGATCAGGTTTCCCAGCAAAAAAAACTTAGGCGTACCACCTTCAGATAAATCAATCTGCATTTTAAACAGGTTGATCCCGTTTGATTCCAAATGGTTGCAAAGCTCGTTAGTGACAGCGATTTTATGTTCGCTGTCACCCCACTTTATGTTGATCGACTTATTAAGAAAGTTCGACATTAAGTACCGCTCACCCAGGTAGGTGATCCAGTGCTTGAAAGACTCATGCTAAAAGTTGAAAGCTCATTATATGGCATTCCAGAACTTAAAGAATCCATAAAAAAGTCCCATGACAAAGTTGATCCGTCAGGGAACGTAAAAGCAACGGCGTATATCTGCGAGTCACTAGTGAAGTAACTGGCGAATAACTCATAGTTTTTGACCAACCCTTCTATGCTTACGCTACCTGCTTTCTCTAGCGCCTTCGCTAATGCTTGGGTATATCCTGAACTCGACTCGTCGCCAGTTTCGCCGCGAGTGTTTGTTAATTCTAGTGATTTGGTCATACGCCCTTGTACTGCAACGCCGCCCAATGTGTATGTGACTTCCCGCCCAATTACGCCGATTCCAACACTCATGATATTAATCCTCTATTGTTTATTTGTTTAAAATTTTTGTTAATTATAACACCGATTAAATTAAGATAAAACACGCACAGTAAACCGATAAAAATATCTATTTTCGTTGGTCTTATATGGTCCTGTAACATGCTCAATAATTAGCGGTGCTTTTCCGCTTTCTGCATCTGTCAAAATAAGGTTGAGCGACATTATATAATCACACGCTAAATTAGCATCATTAAACAGTGTGTTAGCGTCTCCTATGTCTGCGCCTGCTTTGCAAAATAGCCACACTTGTACATCATGCACTCTAATAAACCCGTTTACCTGCCGCCCTTCTTGACGTGCAAGGATTATGTTGGATGCTGGATCGGTAAATGGCTGTTCTGACTCATCCCACATGATCGCAGGTGAATAAGTTGTAAGAATATTATTCCTGATGTGATCTCTTACTAAATCAACTGGCCTGCTTGTTGCGCTCATATTTCCATTGACTCCCTAAAAATACCATCTATGTCTGTTTCATCAACGCCGCGATCAATCCATCTAGGGGTTGCGCTTGGATTGTATCCGCCCTTGGGTTTACCTGGTGAGCCTACTGGCTTCGGCTTCCACAATGGTGTATATATTGCGCTTCCATGCAACGCTAATGCATACTCTTGATAATATCCCAGCGTTGCCCTGTACCCGTCTTTATGCTTAACCACAGGCGTTTCACGGCTATTCATTAGAGCGTTAGTTTCAACAGGTACGTAAAAGTCAGCTCTGCCGCCGATTGCATAAATTACAGCCGTCAATGATTCTTCAAGTTGTTCATTAGCAATGTGATCAAGCTTTTTGTTTATTTTTTCGGCTACATTTTTTGGTGATTTACCAGATTTAAACGGCATAATTTACCCCGTGTAAAAAGTCATGTCAGGAGAGCCGATCAGGGTTGTGCCTGCATTCTTGCTGCGTACTGTTTCTGCGTCGTTTGGTGGCTCGGTCGCTACTGATTCACCCAGCACAACGCGGTCACCTACTATAACATCACCTGATTTGCATCTGTATGTTGTTGCCGGTTGAAAATCTGAACCCTCGGGATCACGCTGTATTGATCCGCCGCTCATAAAATTACACTTTAATGTTATAGGTGAACCCCATGTTGATGCATATGGGTTATTAGCATTATAGGCGCTAGTTCTCCAACGTGTCACGCTGTCCTTTAAAAACCGCCCTCTGATCCTGCTCATCGTCCTACCGACTTCATAAAACGGCTCGGGCGGGTATCCATAAATAAAAAGCATGAATTACCGGTTGATAAAACAGCTTGACCAAAAGTTGTGGATGTCAATCCGTAACCCTCGCTCTTATATGTTTCAAATGACACACTGGCCCCGTCAAAATCACCCTCTGATTTGACCTGACCGCCGCCGGATTTAGTAATGTAATGGCACACGGCGTTAAGTTTTAAAAACTTCTGCACGGCATCAGGTGTAACCGTTAAATCTAGACAGGTATTAGCTTGATCAACCATATCAATGTAAATCTGAATAGCCGCATCTGATAAGCTGACAGCCTCAGCACAAAAGTCTTTTACATCTGCAACTGTTATTAATACCGCCATTATCGCGCCTTGTGTGTTCTGGTTATCGTGTATGATATGCCGTAAATGTTACAAGCACCATTTGATTGTATTTTTAATCTACCGCCGTTGGTTTCCCATGTGCTTGCAGTATAGCCGCTAAACGTTAAAGATATTGGCCTTTCAATCCCTACACCTTGCTTAAAAGATGTTATATTTTTAAATATATTTGCCAGCTTTGCCGGTGTTCCCGTGCCTGCCGTAATATCAACCCACACCAAAACTTCATCAGATGCGGTGACCGTTGGCACTGCTGTGAAATTAACAGTAACCGCTATACCGTCGCCATCTCGCCCAATTATTTTTGTGCCGTCGTAAAAGGTGGCAATGTCTGTCGGCTTTTGACTTTCTAACGTGATCGCTTTGTCATTTGGCAAAAATGTTGCAACGTCCGCGACCAAAGCAAGTGGCGACGCTTGAGTATAAAGGCCGTCTGAGTAATCAGCCCATCCTGTGCGCCCGTAAACTTCTGTGAACATGCTATTTAAGGCGGCTGCCATTGTTGACCAAATGCCGTTACCTGGTATGTTAATTTGTGCCATTGTATGTCTCCATTAATGTAGTTTCTGTTAATTGTGTTGATGCAATCAGCATGTAGGGCACTACAGGAGCTGACAGGCTTACAACGCCGCAGGAAAAAAACGTTTCTATATTTTCGTCTGTTGCATTTTCTAATTGTACCACTCCGCCCCCATTGGCAATAAAAAAAGAGTCAATTCGATCTTTATTTGTAATAGATAGATTCCCAACCGCTGGCCCGTTGTAGAATTCAAACGAAGATTGAAACCTTAGCTCTTCAAGCGTGTTCAGCCTTGCACCGCTAGCCAGCCCTATTAATTCACCTGACACTGTCCCCTCGGAATAACTAACAAAAACACCGCTAGCAGATGCAAAAGTGATTACAGAATTTGCATTTTTTCTAAGCTTTACACTTACGCTGCTGTTTTTTAATATTTTTAATTTAAACGATACGCTAACCGCATTACCCTGCAAAACTGAGTGATCAAACCCGCTAACCTGCACAGTACTAACCGCGCTAAAATACCTATTAGCTGTCATTGAATTAGCGACTAGCGAGGGCATCCCTATACCATGTGTCCGGTACTTAACCGACCATGTTTGCGCCCCTATTATGTCTGTCGGTACTGCTCTAATCTGTTCAATAACGCCGCTAGCTTGCCAGTCTTCAACTGCTTGACTTGAATGGGCTGGGAATTGCGCGCCCTCAAAATCTAACCATATTTTACTGTTGGGTGAATATTGAATTGAATAAAAACCGCCGGTTGGAGTTACTTCTGCGCCTGCACTATCATAAAAAACCACGTCAATAACTTGAGCGCCAAAAGAATCAAGACTGATATTTTTTAGCAATGTCTCGTCAATATTGCCCGACATACTTTTTCTTGATGTTGCTGACATTATAAGCCTTATATAAAAAAGCCAGCCCGAAGACTGGCTATTTAATTAAATAGAATAAATCTATCTTTTGTGTTTTCTGTTTTGCTGTGTCTGTTTCTCAACTACTGGCACATTGACCACTAATTGAGCTTTATTAGACCTTAAAAATACAGCGGCTTGAGCGTCTTCAATTAACGCCTCTTGCCCCTGCTCAAGCTCAACTGTAACGCCGTCTTCGTTGACAGCGTAACAACCCCCACTAATAACTAAAACTTTCTTTAAAGGCATAACTAACCCCTACTAAGTGGTAGCGTAAAGGGCGCATTTACGATTACTAAAGTCTTGTTTAGCAACAAAACCTAGGGCACACCATTTAGTGTAAGCAAAAGGACTGTTATGGTATAAACGAGGCATAGCGTAAGTATTAATAGCCATCCCTGAAACACCATGAAAACCGGCTTGATCGTTGTATAAAAAGCTGATTTCCTCGCCAACTAGATTGGAATCTTCGTATATTTCTTTAATACCACGAAGTTTCATTATGTAGTCACCGATAGTACCAAAGCTTCCATCTGAAGTAGTAAATGGACGCTCCCAGTTGCTAGCAATTTCGCGTGATATAACTAAATCAAGCGGGTTTGTGCAATTGTTAGTGATGTATAAAATATCACGTATTCTTTGAACTTCGGCGCGAATATCAGTAGCAGGAGTAGCAGACGCGGCAAGGTTAACACCTATTGTAGCGGTGGCAACGGTCGGATCAGCTTTTAAGCCCAACCATTTTGAACCTTTAAATACTAGACTGGCATCACCTGACCATAAATAGTCATTTTTGGTCTGCATCAATCCGCGTTCAGCTTCGCGTGCATAATCAACCAACTCGTCAAACCCTTCGGCCTGCATAGCTGTGTGATCTCTCCAGTCAATCTCAAAACCTTTATCATGGATTGGAACAACTGTGCCGCCATAACCGTAGTCAACCTTGTCACCCTTAACACCAATGTTGCCAGTCATTGAGCTCTGCCCTTTATTCATGTCGCTAGATTTGCGATATTCATAAAGTTTACGGCCTAAGTTGATCGGCTTAACTTTACCTAAAACTCGAGATAACAAAGCAAATTCGCCAGCGGGAACTTGTTCGATCTTGGTCGTTGCGTCCATTTCGCGATAAGCTTCGGCAGGTGTTCTTGCTGCGTTAGTTGCTGAAAGCATGGCAGTGTGTGACTGATGACCAGAAATACGCATGTCCATAGCTGTTTTCTTTTGCGCGGTCATTATGCGACCTTCGCTTGAATCGTTGGCGTACAAAGCGCCATTAAAAAGAATGCTCATTATATGCCCTTACGCTTTGCGTACTTGTACAAGTGCAACTGCTGCACCTGTGTTGATTATTTCATCAGCAAAAAACAATACCTGCTCTGATGTTGCGCCCACTGTCGCCGGAGTTACTGCGATCTTCAAAGTGCCATCACCGTTAGACGATAAAGGAGTGCCTTTTGATGTAATGTTATTTCCTGCCGCAACTGCAACATTTAAAAACTCACCTGATCGCGCTACGATAGCCGAGGCAGTATCACCAATGGTATAAGCTGTTGCGATTGTGCCGCCTTCGCTTTCTGATATTTCTTTAGCAATTAGGCATTGAGCACCAAAAACAGTGGCAGCCGCTGAGGCCGTTGCCAGACCTGATGCGGTTTGAACCAATAGCTCACCAGGTGTGAATGCGTCAACTGCTAAACCTTCAGCAATCAATGGACCATTTAAGCCGCTGTTAATTGCGCCTAGATAAATCTTACGCTTAGCCATTATTTAACCCCCGTGTTTTGGAAGCTGTCTGAGTAGTCATTAACTACAGCTTCTTGTGATTGTCTAAAAGTGCCATTTAATGCAAAAGTTTGACCCGTTGCTTTATTGTGCAAGGCTTGAAGGTCTTCGACATCTAACGTATTTAAAGCGTTAACGCTTAAGCCAGTGTCTAATTCTTTAAGCTCATCGACTAAACCGTTTTTAATAGATTCGTCTTTTGCGTTAAGTTTAGATTCAAGCCCGGTGACTTTATCAGTCAGTGCTTGAATTGCATTTAATAAAGCAGAGTTTTGCGCGACTTCTTTAGCCTTTTCCGCATCATCTGTTTTACCCATTTTTTCAAATGCGTTGTTTATCTCGTCTTCAGTCATATTGTCTTTATATGATCCGTTATCTTTGAGAGCTTGCATTTTTTTCTTGATGTCAGCAGTCATCGCGGTGTCCTCTTCTTTTGGTTGTGGTTTTGGTTCTGTATTTCCAGCCAGTTTACTAATGCCCAACAAGGCAAGTAACTTAGCTAAAAGGCTGTTAAATTCGTCTTTTTCTTCTGGCTTGTCGCCTACATCCTCAACTTTGAATATTGTATCAGGGATAGAGTCAGGCATGTATTCAGCTAGGTTAACAATAATTTTATCTTGAGCCTCCGCATTAAATCGCATGAATGTAGATTGACCACCGGCAGGCGCTTCACTTGAATCAAGCATAGCTAAGTGATTGTATTGTTGTTTAGTTGCAATGCCTTGATATTCAACGCCAGCGGCATTTTTACCGATTGAGGGCTCTATCTCGCTATATAATCCAGTTGATACACCGATATCTTTATTGCCGGATAAGCTTTCGTAAAAATTAGATTCTTGCTTTTTATCTTGAGCTTTCAATATTTCTTTATCAATTGAAATATTTACTTTCCATACGCCATTGTCAGCGTATACGGTTTCAATGTAACCACCGCTAAAAAACTTTTGTAAAGATTCGCCAGCGTAGGCGTCAGCGCCTGAACCATTAATGGTGGTTGGATGGGATAGAGTGACAACGCGATCACGTATCGAGGGCATTCCTAACTTATTATTTTTAGCTGTGTAATGTATGCCATTCATAACAGCGTCATCGACCGTGACAGGCACACCTTCAATATTAAAGTGGGTGTCTGTCTCTTTTATCTGTGACTTAGATACATTAGCAAATAATGAGATGTGAGACTGAGACATAAGCAACCGTTTAAATTTAAGATATTACGCAATTATATTGCAACTGGGTTGTCATTGCAAATAAACGTTGCAATGATGCAAATAGTGCACTAGGATAATGCAAATAGTGAATATCAGCGGAGAGTAAATTGAATAAATCATTTAAAAAATATAACAAGTCTTGCTGGATAAGGACTAGGCTATCAAAGCCGCACAAGTCTAGAGTTGCATATCAAAAAAT
>Ga0115005_10002774_pt1 | contig 13968 bp, 15 predicted proteins | sample ArcOceMetagenome_FD_87163 | JGI IMG/M metagenome (GOLD analysis project Ga0115005, IMG submission 87163) | Marine eukaryotic phytoplankton communities from Arctic Ocean - Arctic Ocean - Greenland ARC118M Metagenome | ecosystem: Environmental > Aquatic > Marine > Oceanic | place: Arctic Ocean... | reverse complement strand
GCAGACGAGGAAGAAGATGGCCGCGAACCGCAGGGGACCAAGCCGGCCGCAGGCTGTCGGCCACATCGCGCGCGCGCTATCGACGCGACGCGCCCCAAGTTCGAAGACGCGCCCCAAGCGAACTATCGGTAGATCCGTTGGATTTTCGTCCGCGGTTAGAAAAAAGCCTCATCTAGACCGCCAAGCCAGGCTCTGAAAACAAACACCAGTCGATTCTACCCACGACACCAAAGGTGTTGTGACTGTTTTGGTCAGTTGTGTTTTGACTTTTGTGTAAACAACACAATTAACCTTTGGTGCTGGGCTCCGCCAACCCTATACCCTTCTAAACACGCGTGACCAAGAAAAAAAACCGCGAGAATACAAAACCTCAATCGCCTAAACTAGTACCCAGAGCCGATGAAAACGAATAACCACCGAGATTCGAGACCTAAATATTAAATTAATTATGCACACACGAGGGCAACACGTAAAACCCCACTGCAGCGCTGGGAACTAGCAACTACTCGACGTTGTACGAAGCTGCGGTGAGGTCGCGGTCTTGGCTCTCGAGCAGAACCCGCAGCTTCGCCTGCGTCGACTGCTGGAGCTCCTCGTGGGCGCGCGCGGCGCGCTCCTCCACCTCTAGCCTCTGCTGATGTGAGCTTTGCCGCCGCAGCTGCACCTCTTTGGGCGCGAGCTGCTCCGGCGTTGCGCGCGCGACATCTGCGGGATGCCGCCAGCCGCTCAGCAGCTCGCGACGCAGCGCTGCGTTGGTCGCCAGGTTGGCGAGCAGCGTGCGCACCTATGCATGTATGGGTGGTGTGGGTGGCGTGGTGGTTGGATCGTTGGCTGGGTGGATAGACACGAACGGGCTCGGCAAGCCGACCTGCTTGTTGGGCATGGGCAGCGGCGGCTCCGCGTGCATGATCTCGTTGATGAGCTCGCGCGCCACCCGCTCCGCCACCTCGCGCTGGAAGCCGGGCAGCGTCCCAGACTCCATGCTCAAGGTCTGCGCCAGCCGCCGCTGCGAGGGCAGCAGCAAGTCGCCGCTCTTGCCGCCGCCACCGCTGCCTCCACCACCGTCACGCGACGGCACACGCGCGTCTGAGCGGCAGAGGTGCTCCTTTGGGCTGCCGCCGCCGCCGCCGCCGCCGCCGCCGCCGCCGCCGCCGCCGCCGCCGCCACTTCGGCTCGTCCGCTCTGCTTGCTCCTCGCCCTCGCCCTCGCCCTCCCTGTCCCCGTCGTCCTCCACGTCCTCCTCACCCGCCTCGCAGCCAGCCTCCCAGTCGCTGTCCTCCTCATCGCTGTCGCCTTGGTAGTCCTCACTAAACCAGGCCGCAGCCACCTTGGAGGTGTGTGGGGTGGGGTGGGGTGGGAGGGCTTGAGTGGGTATGGGTATGGGTAATGGGTGTTGGGTGCGGGTGTTGGGTGCGGTGTGGGGTTGGGTAAAGGGGCGGCGGTGAAGGTGGTGGTGTGGGTGTGGGGTTGGGTCAGGGTTTGGTCACCTTGACATCATAGAAGCAGACCTCGCCGTCCTCCTCGAAGAGGAGATCGCAGTAACCATCCCGGTAGTGCTCTAGGTTGACCGGGCACACGCCTCGCGGGAACACGGCCGTCACAAACGCCGTGTAGTGCCTAGTGAGGATACATGCACATGCGCATGTGCATGTGCATGCACATGTGACGGTTGAGGGGTGAGGGTGAGGGCGAAGTTGAGGATCAGGGCACGCTTGGGGTGAGAGGGCGAAGGCGAAATGGCAACTTCGGTTCGGTTATGATCCGTTACCCCCCCGTGTGGACGTCAAACTCCGTCTTTGGCACCTTCAGCCTCACGCCCTTGCGCAGTGGGCCCCACCCCCCCTTGACGGGCTTCGACTTTACCGTGGAAGCCACCGCCTTCAGCTTCAACGCGCCCACCTGCCCGCCGACGAGAACGCGAGTTGTGGACCGACCTGTGTGCCTCCCGTCCGCCCGAGAGGGTCGTTCTGCAGCTTGCTGCCGCGAGGGCGAAGGTGGGAGTGGCGGCTTCGGTTTGGCAGCGGCGGCGGCGGCGGCGGCAGCGGCGGCGGCAGCAGTGAGGGCGGCGGTGGCGGCGTCAGCGGCGACGGTGGCAGCGGTGACGGTGGCGGCTTCGGCGGCAGCGGCGGCGGCGGCGGCGGCGGCGACGGCGGCGGCGGCGGCTTTGGAGGCGGCGGCGTAAGCTTGCTGCTCGACAGGATCCTTCGACAGTTGCCCCCACTTGAGCTTTAGCTTGGATGCCGCGTCGGCGACGTCCTCGTCCGAGCTATGTTTGAGCGTCCTGATCGCCTTGGTGAGGCTCGGCCGGCCCTGCATGGGGCGCAGACGCAAAGTTGCAGGGGTTGCAGGGAGCCAGGGCCCGGGGGTGCTGGGGGTGGCGCGCCTCGAGCCCGTCGTTGGCAGACAGATTGAACAGCTTGCCACGCGCGTCTGAGGCGCGCAACACGTCGAGCACCTTGAGCAGCGCCTGCAGAGGTGCAGAGGTGCAGAGGTGCATGGATGAAGGGGCGCAGGGGTGCAGGGGTGCAGGGGTGCAGGGGTGCAGGGGTGTGTGTGGAGTGTGTGGAGTGTGTGCGGTGTGTACGGAGTACTAGTGCGCAGAGAGTGCGAAGGGTGCGGTGGGAGCGGAGGTACCGGCACGTTCCTCGTGTTGAGTGCCGCCTGCAGCTCTCTGCTGATCCTATTGCAGGCGGGCAGCGACAATTCGACCCCCCCCGCCAAGTGTGGACCCGCCGTCGCCGCCACCGCCGCCGCCGCGGGCTGCTCGGCGCGCTTCTTGCTCCGCTCCTCCAGCTGCGCCCATCGTGAGGCGGTGACGACCTGCGCCGATGGTAGCTTCTTCGTCGGCGCGTTGCACAGGCCAAGGTGATAGTCGGGCAGCGTGCAGCCCAAGGTTCCGCAGAGTCCCGTAGCAGGTTTCTTTCGCCTCGGCGACGCCGATGGCGACGATGCTGTGGGGCGCTCCAGTGGGGCCGCCGCCTTGCGCGCCGCCGTGCGCAGATGCGCCTCTGCCTCCTCCTCACCATCACGATCATCCTCCGGCCCCGACTCCTCGACGGGCATCCTCCGCTTCTGCGAGCCGCCACCTGTGCCCGTCCCCTGTCGCGCTGCGCCCGCCTGCTGCGTCGCGGGCCTGGCCGACTGCTGAGGCGGAGGCCGGGGCGCCGGCTGCCGGGGCGCGGCAGACGGAGGCATCTTGCTTGGCCGCGGCGCGGCAGCCTCGTCGGCCGCCGCGCGGCTCCGCGTCAGCTCGGCGAGCAGCTTGTTGAACCGGCCCTTCTGCACCGGCTTGAGGCGAGCGCCCGGCGCCACCTGAGGGCGAAGGGGGTCGCGATGGTGCGGAGGGCGCGGAGGGCGCAGAGGGTGCAGCGGGCGCAGCGCGACCTCCCGCTTCAGGTCGGCGCAGGTCTCCAATTCTAGGACGTTCTTGGCGCCAGAATGCTCGATGATGTCCGCCGCCTGATCGGCCAGATGCCACTCGCCCAAAAGCAAGCGGAGCTCAAGGCTCGCCCACGCACTCCAAGGCCGTGGCCCGGGTAGGCTGTTCTGTCGTTGCGGCGGTGGCGGCGGCGGGGCGGCGGTCGCGGGCGTTGCGGCGGTCGAGGAGGTTGGAGCGGTTGCGGTGGGTACGGTGGGTGCGGGCGTGTCGCCGCCTTGGCCGGCTGCCAGCGCCACCTTGCGAGCTCGCACCGCCGCGAGCTGAGCGTAGAGCCGTTCCTCCTCGCCCTCGAGGAAGCCCTCGGGATCAGGATCGGGCCCAGTGGCCGCCGAGTGCTGCAGCGGTAGCAACTCATCGTCGTCACCGAGGCTAGAACCGCCGTCGTCCAAAAGGACACGATCGTGCTTCTTTTGGCCTCCTCCTCTTTCGCTGCAGCTTGCGCGTGCAGGAGCGGCAGGGGCCGGCCGCTTACGGCGCCCCAGCACCTGTTCTGTGCTGCACAGTCCTTGGTGGAAGTCCGGAAGCGTGCACCCTGGCGTGCCGCAGCGGTCGGATGGCTTCCTATCCGCCTCGAAGATGTGCAGCTGCCTCTGGTATTCGTCAGGCTGCATTTTTGAGCGAGCCCCGCCCGGACAAGAGCTCGTCCAAAGTAAGCACACGGAGGGAGGGCAGCGGACGAAGTGCTCATAGATAGATAATAAGCCAGTTCACCGTGCATTTGTGTCTGGGTGTGAGGGGCCCAGCATCGCGGAATCGTGTAGCATGCGAGTCGTGTCGTTTGTGAAACCCACCAATCTTATCTTATCTTCTGTGATCATACGAGAAGATAAGATAAGATAAGCGATCAGATCAGATCAGATCTTATCTCTCTGATCATCTCATCATCATCGACGTCAGGACAGACAGACAGACAGACAGACAGACTAGTCAGGTTCGCGGGTTCCCGCCCTGTGCCTCGGCCTGAAGGCCACGCACCTTCTCTTCGAGTGCCTGCAACTCTTGGCAGCGCCATCGCAGCTGTTTACTCTGCCTCTGTACCGCCTCGCGCCCCGCGAGCCCGGCTAGCTGCGGCGTCGGTGTGCTCACCGCGCCCCCGTCTCCGTGTGCCTCGATGGCATCCCACAGCGAGGCGGCCATGCTGTCGTCGAGAGCCATACCTTGCAGGGTCGCCTGCAAGCCGCATGCGCAGCCGGTCGAATCCACAGCCCCAGAGCAAAGCAGTGCGGGTGGGCGAGGAGTGGGGTCTGGGCGGTGGCGGTGGCGGAGGCGGAGGGCTGCGTGCGTACCTGCTGCCGCTGCTCCTTATGCTGCGTCGCCTTCAGCTGCCGTCTCAGATCCAGCAGCTCAGCCTGCAAGGTACGGCTGAGGATCAATGGGCGGCAGCTCGGGCTCAGAGAACCTTGCGCTGATGGTGGAGGCCTACTACTCTACAAAGCAGCCTGCAGTCCATTGACCCGCGTGCGCTTGAGCTTCGTCCGCCCCTCGACTTCTGCTTTTGCGGCCAGTGCGGCACCCTCCTCCTCAGACGCATGCGAAATCGCCGCACGAACTTTAGCCTCTGCCTGCGGCGATGGTGGCTCCTGCGCTGCAGCGAGCTCAATAAAGTTACCATGCGGCATTTCAACTCTCTCGGGTGCCCTCAACTCACGCACAAAGTCGCTGGGTCTGCCGATGGGCTTTGTCTTGCAGAGTGGGCACACTGGCTGGTGCTCAAACCACGCAAGCAGGCACTTGGTGTGGAAGATGTGGCCACATGCGGTGACGCTGCACGGGCCGTCGAGCTCGTCAGTGCAAATCGTGCAGCTGGAGCTCATATGTGGCAAGTCGAGCGTGCGTGCGGTTGGTTGGCGGGCCTGTCGGCCGAAATAACTCACGGGACGGGAAAGAGATAATAATTGGCAGCGTCGCGAGTCGTGTAGCGTGAAACCCAACAATCTTATCTCTTATCGACTCGGTGTGAGGGCCCCAGGCATCGCGGAATTGTGTAGCGTCGCGAGTCGTGTAGCGTCGTGACTTGAACCCAACCATCTGATCTTATCTCTTAGATAAGATAGGATAAGATAGATCTTATCTATAAGATAGATCTCTCTCTCTTATCTATAAGATAGACGTAGAGAAGAGATCTATCTATCTTATCTTGTCCCGCGCGTCGATAACTGATATGTGATATCTGATAAGATAAGATAAGATAAGATCTAATTTATCTGATCTCATCCAGATAAATAGATATACAATAGAGATCATCGTGTTTCAAGCCTGAGCCGGCCGCACCACCTGCTCTAACACCTCGGCGAACACCGCCGCGGGCGCGTCTGTGCGGACCCGCCGCGACGAGCCAAGCTTCGACGCGTCGCCGTCGTACGCGGAGCGCGCCGCGGCAAAGCCTCGACCGCGTAGCGCGGCCACCACGCTGGCGGGCGAGGCGTGCCCCGTCGCATAGCTGAAGCACGGCAGGCCCGGTGCATCTTCGAGGGAGCGCTCGAGCAGCTGCCGTGCCTCGCGCGCCGCAGCCTTGTCCGGGTGTGCCGCGTCGGCGCGCGCCTCTGCCGCGGCCGCGGCCTCCACGCACCGCCGCACGTACTGCGCGTTGTTGAGCGCGCCTGCCGCCGTGCGCACGCGGCGTGCGCGTTGGACAGAGAGCGGCCCGGGAGCGGCCCACGAGCAGCGGTGTGCGCGGGGTGGGCAGGCGTGGCGTGGTAACGGTGCGCGCGGCAAAGTGCGCGCGGCGTGGTGCGGCGGCGGCGCGGGGCGGCGCAAGGTCCAGACGGCGTGAGGCGCGTGGCGGCGCACCGGTCCAGAGCGGGCCGAGGGTGGCGCCGTCGGGCGTTGTGAGCGTCGCGATGCGGGCCACGGCACGGTCCGCCGCCGCCGCGCCGCGCTCGAGGCGCGCCACAACGTGGACGAAGTGCGCGGCGGCGGCGGCGTGAAGGACCTGCCGAGGCGGTGAGGCGGGTGGCAAAGAGCGCGGGCCGTGGCCAGGAGAGGGGAGTTAGGGGTCACGCGAATCTTCTCCCGCGCCGGGTGAGCGAGGGGCGATGAGGGGAGCACCTCAATGCCGCGGCCATGCCGCGCCGCCGCCGCCGCGAGCGCGCCGCAAAGCGCGCGCACGCCCGCCTCGCGCCAGTTGGGGTCCTTGCGGTCGAGGACGGCGGCGTAACCGCGGCGCGCCACCTGCGCGCTCGTCGCCGCGGCGGGGGTGGGGCTGAGGGGCAATGCCGCACCGGCGCACTACGCGCGGGCGCGCGCCTGTGGGTAGTGCGCGTAGAGCGCGGCGGTGTCGGTGGCGGTGAGGGAGATCAAGCCGCCGTGCGGTGCGCGCGCGGCAAAGGCGTCCAGGTGCGGCGTGCAAGAGCCGAACGGGTCGAGGTGTGCTTACTCGAAGGGGGGGCTCAGCAGCAACAGTGCGCGCGCGTCGCCGCACACCACGCGCAGCTCGCCGCCCTCGCCGCCCTCGCCGCCCTCTCGCCGCCCTCGCCGTCAGTGCAGCTACCGCCTCCCTCACCGCCACCGCCCTGGTTGCTGACGCCCATGCCGCCGCCTGCCTCTGCGACGCTCGCATCACCAGCCGTGGCGTCGGGGCGACAGCGCCCATGCGCGTTGGCCGCGGGCTGCTCATCGTCGTCCTGCAGGCTGGTGCGCAGCCGCCGCACGCGCAGCCTGTTGAGCGCGGCGTTGCGCGCAGCCAGCTCGCAGCAGCGTGGCTCGATGTCCGCGGCGGTCACCTTGCGAGGACGGCACACGAGACACGGTGCACGGTGCCGGCTGGAGGCGACACACGGTGCACGGGGGGAGGAGCAGCCGATTATGCACCTCGCGGCAAAACGCTGGTGCACCACGCACAGTTCACGCACAGTACACACGATTCACGCAAGGTACAGGCACGGTACACGCACTGCATACGCACTGCGTGCGCACCTCGAGGCGACGATCGTGCCTGGGCGCGACCTCGAGCGCAATCCGCACCTGCAGGAGCGTTTGCAGTGCCGATGGCAGGCTGGCTCCGGCTGGCCCATGGCGTGGGGCACGGCGAGGCACGGGCTGCCGCCCAGAGCCTGCGGCCTGAGGGGGCCCTTGCCCTGAAGGAGCGTCGCCGTGGCGCTGGCCTAGGGTGCCCGCGTTTCTGACGTGAGGCGGGCACAGCGAGCGCGCCAGACGCCGCGAAGGCGTCCAGTACCCGAATGTCGTGGCCCTCCGCGCCCAGACCATCGCCGCCGCCGCTCGGGCCGCCTGCGCGCCATGGACCGGGCTGCAGCGCCGCGTGAAGCTCGGCGAGGCAGAGCTCACGGTTGAGCCGCATTCGCGGGTTGTAGAAGCCGGCGGCGGCACCAGGCTGTGCGGCCTGCCGCAGGAGCAACGCACACGCTGAGACTAATAAGGCGCGAGTGAGTGGAACGCGGTGTGGTGCGGCCCACCAGCTGTTCGGTCACCACGAGCTGCGCTGCGCCCTCCACGACTAGGCACTCCCTCGCCTCTGGTGGCGGCTCGCCGCCGTGCTGCGCCATCCCGCTCGTCGCCTGGGCCGGCTGGCTGGTGGGAGGGACGTACGGGACGGCTTGGCCTTGTGCTAAGATGCTCAGAGAGAGATAGAGAGAGAGAGAGATTGCGTAGCGGCTTGAGTCGTGTAACGTCGTGAAACCCAACAATCTATCTATCTATCTATCTCAGAGAGATAAGATAAGATAAGATACGATAAGATAAGAATCTCTTATCTTATCTCTGATCTCTTATCTATCGCTCAGAGAGCGACGCCGATACCCATGGCGCTGCTTTATCCGCCGAATGAGCCATTCGGGGAGGACCACAGAATCAGCGAGCGCTAGAGCGCCGCAAGCGTCGGTCGGTCGGCTCGTCGTTCGACATACATCGTTCGTTCGTCGTTGGTTGGAGGATTCACTCAGCGGCCGCGCCTCGGGTGTCACCGTCGATGGAAAGCCCTCTCTAAGGATGGAAATCAGCTACGTCCCGCGCGGGGATGGTGGTAACGCCTCTCTCTTCCGCTGCACCGCTGGTCCCTGGCTGTGCCGACCGACACCAGCCAGCCACGCACGGACAGAGAGCGAGAGCGAGCGAACGACCGACCGACCGACCGACCGCCACCTCCGCACCACACTTACTTGAATCCCGGTGTCGTATCCGTGCATAGGGCAACCCGGGAAGAATCTCTCTGATATCCTCACCTAAGATCGTGCAGGCAAAATTGACAAAAAAGATCACCCATGAAAGCACAGGACCCTATCGTCCAGACCAATACGCGTACGGTCCTCCTTAAGATCGGGGTAGGGGCCTGGGGTAAATTCTTCTCTCTTCTTCTCGGACACTGACTTCTGCTCCACGAGCCTGAATGCATGAATGCACGAATGCATGCTGGTTGCGCGCTCTATCTATCTATCTATCTATCTCTATCTATCCCTATCTATCTATCTATCTATCGCTGCATTACGCCCAAAAACACCCGCATGTGTCCGCGTGTGTTCCCTGACAAGTTTGGGCACGAGCCGGGCGCGCGAGTCGGTCGTCTTGCGCAGCGTGTTCTCGGCCGCAGCGCTGTCTCGACGAACGAGAAGATGGGTCGTAGCACCAGCACTACACCAAGAAAAGTGGAAGAGCCCCCACCGACGCCCAGCAGGTCGCTATTCTTCTGCTGCTGTGGCAGTGCAGTGGACGACATCGCGCAGGAGGTGCAGCTGCAGGTGAGGGCAGCTCGTGCGCCGTCGCCTCTTGAGTTGCAGCACGGCTACGCAAATGAGGAGAACGAGAAGCGTGGCATGGCCGCGCCTAAGTTTGGAACGTTCGAGGTGACTGACCGCATTCGAACCCTGCGACCGCTGGTCTGCAGATGATAGCTGATCGATCCCGTGTTTGCTGCGCATCAGGTGGTCAACAAGAACAGGCAGGGGGAGATTATCGGGGCAAGAGCCGCCGAATGCCGAACCATGCGGCACGGATAGATCTGTACGCTGCGTCATGCTGGCGCTGAGAATGCGGCGCCCTCGGCAGGTGCTCGTGGCGACCAACGCCGAGGAACTAGTCGCGAATCGGCGTGATCCCAACGGCCACGCGACGCCTGTTTATGGGCGGGCCGGCGCCGCGAGCCTGGGACGCCATAGGCTTAGCCGCTCGGCTGACCGATCGCTCTGCACCCTTCAGACTCTCCACCCTCCAGAATGCTGCACGTTCCAGCTCTCCACCACCAGGATACGTTGGGACGCACCTGTACCTGCTGCCGGAGCAGACTGTGATGCATGGCGCGTTCGAAGAGGACTCGAGCATGCAGCAGGCGAGTAGATAGGCAGGCAGAGAAACTAGGCGGCAGGTTGCGAGGCGACCGGCCGCTGACGCAGCGCGCACTCTGCTCGTGGCGCGGCAGGTGGCACTGTTCTACGGATGTAAGTACCGCACACTCGAGAAGGCCCAGGCCGGCACACTGCGCGACAACTTCGAGTTCGTCAAGGTATACCAGTCTCCGTGCCGTGGCAAGAGCGTCTTGCTCAAGTACAAGAAGGGTGACCTCGAGCCGCAGAGGGGCGCGAGCGAGGGCCTCGTCGGCAAGGTCATCGGGAAGAAGTCCTCGGTTGGCGGGGGCATCGACATGAAAACGAACATCGACGAGCTGCAGCTCATCCACCCCTCGGCCGGCTGACCGCGTGGGCAGCCTCCCCTGATAGATAGACAGAAGACGGACAAAAAGCTGTTTTCCGCTTTTGCCCCCTCTGGCGTGGAACTCTCGCGTCGCGAGCATTTGTGTGAGCGAGCGCCAAAATGCTCGGCTTGCTTGCCGTGAGCGGCGCCGCTGCGTTGGTGTCACCGTTCTGGAATACGCAGCCATCGTTAGGCCCTGCGCGACTGGCAGGGTCAGTCCGGTTGGCACCTCGATCTGCAGCAGTAGCAGTGGTGCTGCGTGGAGGTGCCGCGCGAGGGTCGCAAGTTGTGGCATCCGCCACAGCTGAGCCAGAGCTGCGGCCGGAGTCGGCCCTTAAGCCAACCGCCTTCCTGTTCGTGCTGAGCGTGGCCGTCTGTGCACTCGTGCCGCCGGCTCACCTAGTTGCGACCATGGGGAGTGCACAGACGACTCGCCTGCTGTCTGCCGTGGCGTCGATCTCGGCGCTGATGGAAATCCTGCTGGCGCCGCTCGTTGGAGCACTGAGTGACAGTATCGGGCGCAAGCCGGTGCTGATGCTCACTTTGATATCAGTGTTCGTGGCCAACTCCGCCGCCGCATGCTTTCCGGTGGTGCCTCTGATCGTCGCCAGCACGTTCATCTCCAAGTGCGTGGTTGGGCTCTTCTTCCTCTCCTCCGGGGCAAGCTTGGGCGACGCCTACCGCACCGACCCCGCCAAGCTTGCAGGCGCCTCCGGAACCTTGTTCGCGGTCGTCAACGCAGGCTTCGCAATGGGCATCGCACTCTCGCGCTTCCTCCCGTCCCAGAACACGCTGCGCTGGGCATACGGCATCTCCGCCGGCATGGCGGCGGTGGCGACGGCGGTGGCGGGCGTCGCGGTGGGCGAGACGATGGCGCCAGAGCAGCGCGTGCCGTTCAAGCTTCGCAAGTTCAACCCGGTCTCTTGCGTGCGGCTCTTCAGCTCGGGCGTCGAGATGCGGCTGCTGGCGCTCCTGCTCGCAATCACGCTGCAGCCGATCTTCATGGGAGACGTGCTGCAGGTCTTCGCCATCGGAGAGTGGGCCCTGAGCAAGGGGCAGGTGGCCACCTTCTTCACGGTCATTCCCGTGCTCGGCGCACTCGGCAACCTCGTGGGCGGCAAGTGCGTAAAGTACCTCGGCGTGCAGGCCTTCACGGCCCTGGCGACGCTCTCCAACATGCTCTTCTGGGTCGGCTGCTGCGTGAGCCACAACGCGGCGCTGGCGTGCGCCGCCATTGGCTTCCTCGGACCCGCTCGCACCCTGGGCGCATCGACGGCCCTCACCACCGTCGGCGCGAGCAAGGGCATCCCTCAGGGGCAGCTCTCCGGAGATCGCAGCAACCTGATCGCCATCTGCAAGGTCATCGGCCCCGCCGTCTACGGGCAGCTCTACGTGCGCGGCAAGGCCGCGGGCCTTCCCACGCTGCCCTTCTTCCTGAACATCGCCCTCACCTTTACGGCGCTTTTGCTGGCCCCTCGGGCTCTCAGCGGCGTAGCGGGCCGCGATAAGGATGGCGCCACAGACTGATCGGGAGCTTTGTTATGGTAGTCGTACTTGTCCACGAGCTCTTGGGTGCGTCAGATCTCTCTCGCCGCCGCGTCGGAGACCCGCAAGCTGGATACATCTGTCACAATCCGGTGAAGCTAAAAGCTATATGTGTATCCGTTTTTTTTGATAAGCCGGAATAAATAAGCCGCGCCGTCGGACTCTAATCGCGCTGCGACGAGCGACCTGCGACGTGTGAGCTCGCTGTGCTCGGCCAGTGTTGTCCATTTCCCGGGATTGGTCCCGAAGCGGAATCAAACCCTTGAAGTTCAGTTGCGCAGTGGATAGCTTGTCGTACCGCCAGTGACGGAGCAGCCCAAGCACAGAAAGCAATCGTGTAAAGAACACACAAAAGAAAAACGACACGAGAAACGACGATGGAACAGTTCACACTAGCTGTAATGTTTAACAGCGGACTCAGGCGAGCAACACGCCCCCCTGCAGCAAGGTAACCGTAGCTGCAGCTCTCGCGAGTTCTGGTATATATAAGTCATCTCCAGGGTCCAGTTTTCTCACCCTTATAGGCCGGCCTCTCACCGGTCCGTGCCAGTTGCGGCGAGCGCATGCGCGATCCGTCAGGGCCGCGCGCGCTCGTCTCCGCCAGCAGCGCCGCCTTGAGGTCGACAAGACGCGCAAGCGCGACGTTCAAACGGGGGCGCGTCACAAGGGGGCGGGCCGGCCGTCGGAGAACGACGGCGCACGCTGGCACTTGAAACGCGCTTTTCTGCTCTTTTCTGCACTTTTCGCTCGCCTTACCCCCACCAGCCACCATCCTCCCCTCCATGCTCCAACCCGCACCTCTTTATTACTGCACCGCTTTTTTTCTCGGGGTACAAGGCTTCCCCTAACAGTAGTTAAATGGGGAAGTATCTATCTATCTATCTATAGGCAACCTAGTCGTCCCCACGCCACCTGACGTGCCCATATTTATTCCTATTCTGGCATTCCATCATCGTCCAGGCAGTGCGAGGCGGTCGAGCCAGCGGTCCCGCTTCTCTACCTCCTTGCGGAGCTGAGCGACCTCTGCGCACAAGCCGGCCTCGCTGCTCCTGCACTCCTGCAGCTGGCTCGCCACCGCGCGCTGCTGCTGCGCCACCTGGACGCGCTCGTGCGCATGCGCTGCCTGCGCATCCCCGAGTGCCTTCTGCAGCGCCACGATGCGCAGCTGCCCCGCCCTGCATTCCTCGCGGTGCTGGCGCTCCTCCTCCGCCGCCGCGGACTCGACGGCCCGCAGGCGCGCGTGCAGCTGCGCGCGCTCGTCCACGCGCTGCTGCGTCGCCTGCGCGGCCACCTGCTCCATGAGAGCCACCACGGACTCGGGCGCGAGCGGCGGCCACGCTTCCGGCGGCGGCACCCCCAGCACGCGGCACCTCTCCATGCAGCGCGAGTGCTGCTGCCCCTCCACCTCTAGCAGCTGCATCCTAGAGACCGCAGCCCCCAGCCCCTCGCCCAGCCGCGGCGCGCCGAGCCGCAGCTTCTGTGCGCGGCGGCCCAGGTTGATCACCCGCTTGAGCGCGTCCATGTCGGGAGGCTTCGAGGTGGCCACGCCGCCCGTGGCGGCAAGGAGATCCTCCTCGAGCCGAGCGTGCGCGGCGCGGTACAAGCGCTCGAGCACCTCCTTGTCCTCTTGTCGCGGATTGATCTTTTGCGACAGCACCTCGGCCGATTCGAGGGCGCTGAGGAGCTTGTCGCAGCTGGCCGCATCGCTGCCGGCTTGAGCAGTCGCAGTCTCCAGTGCCGTCACCACCTGGGATGTGGCCAGCATCAACGTGCCGAGGCGGGAGTGCGCCGCCGCGAGCGCCGGCTTGAGCGTCGTCGGATCCTCCCATTCGGATGTTGGCACCTCACTAGCGACGGTCACGAGCTGTGCTAGGCCGGCGGTATCGCAAAGGTGCTGTGTCGCCTGTCTCACGAACCGGGCGTCTGCTGAGCCAGGCGGCTGTCCACCAGGTAAATCAGCAGGCCGTTGCAATGCCGGACGCAAGCTCAGGGTTGCGAGGGAGGAGAGCATTCCGTCTCGCGGCAGCGACATCGCTGTCGGCGCCTCGTGATGTTCCATGTGCAGTGTAGATGTGTGTAGGTAGTGGGAGTGGGGGGGGGTAAGAATTTGGATAAAAAAATTGATCAAATTTGACCTAATTTGACCTATCAAATTTGACCTAGGAAGGTACCCCACAGGAAGTGGCGCGCGCACGGTAGTGGCGCGCCTCCCACTCGCGCCGCCGAGTGGGGGACGGCGAGGGAGGGCCGCCTCGCCGCGCGAGCCGCCACCCTCCCCACCACGAGGCGCTCCCCCCATGCGCCCACTCGCTTTTCGAGCCGCGATTTGAAAGTCCCACTCGAGT
>Ga0115005_10002773_pt1 | contig 13973 bp, 11 predicted proteins | sample ArcOceMetagenome_FD_87163 | JGI IMG/M metagenome (GOLD analysis project Ga0115005, IMG submission 87163) | Marine eukaryotic phytoplankton communities from Arctic Ocean - Arctic Ocean - Greenland ARC118M Metagenome | ecosystem: Environmental > Aquatic > Marine > Oceanic | place: Arctic Ocean... | reverse complement strand
ATTGTAGAAGCATTTGGCATACCCTTCAGAGAATATGCAATAAGGCCAGAAAACAAGAAAATCCAGGAGAAGGAAGAGATTACATTGCTGAAAGATGATCTGAACGTAGATATGATCGTGCTCGCTAGGTACATGCAGGTCCTATCAAATGAATTTCTAGAATCGTTTCAAAATGATCAGATTATAAACATTCATCATTCTTTCTTGCCTGCATTCATGGGCGGGAATCCGTATCGAAAAGCGTATGAACGAGGAGTGAAATTGATAGGAGCAACAGTGAGTGAACGGTACTATTGCCATTTTATTTCGTTGATTATCAAACTAATAATTATATTTTTTTGAAGGCTCACTACGTAACGCAAGATTTGGATGAGGGACCCATTATTGATCAGGTGAGTCTTGTATTGTATGCCTTATCGTAGTACATTCGTAGTCGTGCCAAATCGCAGTTCTTTTCACTCACTGTCAACGAAACTTTTGCAGGATGTAATAGGCGTGTCTCACGTGCATGGCCCCAACGATTTAATGCGAAAGGGTAGGATTATTGAGAGAAATGTGCTTATGAATGCAATAGACGCTCACTTAGCAGACAGAATAATTGCACACAAAAACAAGTGCGTAGTTTTCAATGAATAGGTTTAAGGTGGTAACATTTAGTTTAAAATAACTTTTGAGCGTGAGTTCTCGGCGCTCAACTTCACTTTGAGTATTTAATAGGACAGTGATGTGATGTAAGTTCAGCCAACTGTCGAATCAAATCTGACCTTTTAAATTAAGGACGACTTCGGCTCCTCGGCGCCACCCCAACAGCAACTAAGCTTGTTCTTGAGACCGGTCATGAACAATTTCCACTTCATATTGAAAGCAGCAGAATCGCCAGCTTCTTTCGCCTCTTCAACCATCTCCTCAGCCTTATCTTCGGCAGCATCCTTGAGTTCGTCCACGTCCGGAACCTCAGGAACCTCAGGGGCATCTGGTACGAGATCTCCCGCTTCTTTTGCAGAAGCTAAAGCTTCCTTGTCTTTTTTCATAGAAGCCATCTTCTTCTTGAAGCTAGAGTTTCCAAGTCCAAATTTTGCCATTTTGTTCGTTATCGGCGCAGAAAATTGTAGACGTGCAGAACCTGCTCAAGAGAAAATATATGGTTCTGTGTAGGTATTGGAGAATGGTTGGTGTTACAGTACGATTTGTTTCTTCAACGGAAGGGGGGAAGTTCAAAGTTTGAAAGTTTAGCGAGGAGTAGATCTTCATTGCAGATCTGCGAGCTATTTTAACTGGACGGGGTGAAGACTTTTTCGGAACGCTAAAAGCCTCCTCTATCATTCCCGCTTGATTGCGCGCTATTTTTGATCATCTTTTCAAACATACTTTCGATCGAAAAAGGGTGTGAAAAGCCCAATTTGGCTAATTTGAATTCAGAAATGAGACCAAGTCAAGACAGAAATACATAAGTACACCAGTAAAATAGATATGCAAAAACTCCGATATTCAATACGGTAAGTAGGGATGGATTACTACTTGAACTTTTACGTAAAGCTTCGAATATCCAACACCAACTGTAATCACTTAAATGCTTAGCTGACCTACGCATGGACCTTCGCATGACACAACTATGATAGAAAGTTGATCGTGGTACTGGGAGGTGGGCTGAGAACGCAAAAACGCCTGCACCACATTTTCGAATTGAACATTGACAATTACATTACTAACAGTAGTGATGTACGAGTACATAGTAGTACATACCAGTGGAATTGAAAGTTACTTTGGACAATGATGCGATAAGCACTCTCTTTGGATTCATTCTCGATTCTTGATAGAAACGCAATTCAGGCAACAAAGTAGACGCAAATAAATGTACTATATGTATTTTCAATTTAGATTACGAATGCTCATAATTTCTACAGACAACTCACAAAAATACTCTCGCAAGCAATTTGGTTATTAATACTTGATCAATCCCTGGTCTTTGAAAGATTGGCAAATCTTGGTATTTTCAATGGCAGGTTTCCTGATGGGTAGCTCATCCATACGTGTGCTCCATGCGTCATTCCATGCCTCTGGTGTTTCTAGGTTCTCGTGCCAGAATGTACGTGTATTCAAGTTAACAAACTTGATGGGCTTGGGATGCTTGAAAACCATTCTTCCGATGTCATGGTCTTCGTTTTGAGTAGACCAGTCAATTTGTCTAGTTGCAACAAATGCTGCGACGTCGAGAGACATAAAGTAGAATGGAGAAGTACCGTAGTAGCCACCCTCCCAAAAGTAACCCCATATTCCTCCACCGTACTATGGTAAGGGTAGGACAAACATTGTTAGAGGAGCGTTCGAATTAGGGATAATAAAACGGGAAAGGATAAACCAAAATAATTCTTACCGTTCTGCGATTGTATGGTGCAGCAGGAAGGTCCAATTCAATAAAGTCCATGAGAAGGGTGATGTCTAGCAAGGTGTCATGTGCAACCTTGGCAGCAAAATCAACTTGAAGATCTGCCCCATTCTCTGTTGCCCACTTGAAAAAAGTAGCAGACTTTCCATGCATGTTGTTCTCGGCGATATTGAGGAATACGATATCACTCTCATCTTCAGGAGCCCCAGGAACAAGAGATCTCTCAATTGCGATCACTTCATTATCGTTGTGAAATTCTTCGCGCTCGGGATTGGCTCCTACCACGAAGACGTAAGGAACACGGCATTCGGGCAGCATAAGCTCTGTTTTCTGCCTCTTGTATTCTTCAAAAGCACAAAGCCTGGGATCGTCAAGGCTGAGGTATGTATCACGTGCAAGCTTCCGGTACTCGGCTCCTTTGTCGGAAAGATCAGAGAATATTCCCAATAAGAATGTGGTTGAGTGAGCAACTCCAATGGGTCCTTCATAAACCTCCTTGGGGGGGAGTGGTTCCTCTACATGGGGCACATCTCTTTCACATTCAGTATCTCCAATCTTGAACATTTTGCAAGGCAAAGCTGCTGCTGAACTTTTGTAAGGAGTGATGTGGTCCCACTGTTCTACCATGGTGTATCCGAACGCCTCGAAGTCGCCTAGGTAGAAGTTGTTGATCATAGCAATCGTATCAGGCTGAAGGAGCAAGCGAGTGAGGTAGCCGTTGCGTTTTTCGCTATCAAAGGCAGGATCAAGCTTCACGCTACTACTGAGGCCATATTGGGACATCAAAATTTTGAATTCCTTTTGCACTTCTTCAAAGTGAATAACGTTCTGGATTATCTTCTTGCCTGCATTGTCATAGACATACTCGTACTGAGGCACAAGATGTTTTTCATTGAACAAGGGTGGAACAGTGACCTCGTTGAGTCTAGCTGTTTTTCTCTTCTCCATGAAGTCTGCCCTCTCCTCATTATATGCTTGCAGTTTGGATTTTACCCAGTGGTTGAGAGTATCTGGATTATTAATGTCTCCCTGCCCGTTGTACCCAAACCAAGGGCAGTAGTACTCAGACATGATACGCTCGTATGGGTTACGAACTATAGTGAACAAGTCCTTTCCAGTGTACGGGTTTTCATCGTCTCTTGGCAATGTTTCGTCCAGGTCCTTTGGCGTTACGTGCCAAATATTCCTGAAGAAACCATGATCTTTGTGATCATTGTAGAGTTTTCCGTCGAGATGTGTATCAGGAGTAGTGCATCCTGCTGCACTTGGAATGTAGTGACAAGTTCCCCAGTTAAATCCTGCATTGGCCGCTGCGTTCTCCACTCCGGTGCCTCCTGTATGGGTGATGTGTACAAATTCTAGCTCTTTAGGACTGTCTTCAAGCAATTTCCTTCCGTTATCTGGAGAGCTGAAGATGGCGAAATAAATAGCGCAAGCCCCTGTCAAAGCAAGTAGCTTCTGCTTCAGATCCTTAGTTGGCATGATTAATCGATACAATTGTGTAGAATATGATACGAAGAGAACTAATACCAACCAGTTCACTAGTGTGGACTATTTGTTCCCTCTTCAAATTATCCGAATTATGACCCACACGGTTTTGACACCCAAAAGCTGATATTTCCTATTTCCTACAACTTACAACTCAAAAATAGCTTCATATTTTAATGTTTTAGTAGAGTGATTTAACTCCAACCAAAAATATATTTTCTCTTCCTTTCTTTTTCTCCTTTTTTGGCGAAAACTTGAATTTAGAAAAGGCGACTCAAGATCTCTGAGATGGACGTGTTTCAATTCAATCAAAACGTACTATGATGCTCACAATAGCACCGAAGCAAATGTATATGCTGGTGACTACGGGTGGTATGTTAATTGCATTATTTTAAATTAAAAAATCAGTACTCTACAATGCCTATCATATATACATCTTCGTTCTCTCCATCGTAAGCATCATCTCTCGTAACGTCAAGATAATCTTCTAGCGGATAAGGAGCAAATCCATATTTTGTTGACGTTGTTTCCTCGCAGGCATGTGTAACAGTTTGTCATGAAGAAGATACTGAATAATTGAGGAAAGACAAAATTCTTCATGCGTAAGAGCTGCCAGGTATGCTTCACTCTACATCGTTTCCAGAGATTCGATGTAAGACCAAAGACATGTTCGATATCTCCGCGTGTATATAAAAGTTGCTTGTAGAAATCAAAAGTGTTTCCATTGGCTCTGCACATTACCTCCGAAGGTTCAAATATTTCATCACCAAACATCTTGGGATATGCCATACCAATTCTATATGGCTCTAAGGCATTCTTGAGAGCACTTTCGATTCCGGAAAGGTTTACTACTCCTTTATCATTATGACAGATGGAACACCAGTATGCAGATCCAATCATTCCATTAGGCATATAAAGAGCTTGTGTCTTCATTCCCTGCATCTTCCCATACGAAGTGAAGAATGCGCGCTGGATTTGATTTTCGTCTTCGCGACCTGCTTTCTTTTTTAGATCGAATAATCCAATGAACAATACTGTAATGATGATTTCGAATTCATCATCATCCTCCACATGATCGCAGAGAGTTCTCAAAGCAGAAAGATCTTTCGCACAAAGAGCAAATGCTGCGCGATAATCAGGTGACGTCTTGTTCGTTGATTGACGTATGCCAATGATAGGATCCGGATCCTCTCCTTCTTCTGATGAAATGCTGCTGTCGTCACTGCTGTTCATCTTTCTTCTTGTATCTGTTTGTGTCACTAAAGTATTGATTGAGGTGGGCACAATCAAGCGATACCCCGCACAATGTACAATAATCGTGGGTCATGGGTCTGCTGATGGATAACGACAGATTGGTTACTAACCTACACTATGAAAAGCTAATCAACAAATCGTCAATATTTATAAAACAGCAAATTTCTCTGTTTCGGGTGAAACCTGAAATAGAGACATTTGAATTGTTGATTTGAAGCCATATTTTTTGCAAATCTCGTCCCTTTTTGTGCAAATTTTCTCGTTTTAGGTCGAATAGGAAATTTTGCACAAAAAGGGACGAGATTTGCAAAAAACTATATTTTTTCGATCACTCTAGTCAAACACATATTTTAACTGTTTCTTCCTCTTAATAAATAACTTTCACCTCACTGGCACACATCATTCTCAGCTGATCCCATAGAAAACATCATAATTTTTAAAATCATATTCTATTTCAAAATCAAACACATAACAAATATTATAAGAGTTTCATGTAGAATATTGGAACTCGACTTCAAAAGGATAGGTCATCCTGCTGAATCTCCTGCCTCGTTACGTTTGGCACATTATACATAGCAAATTGAATTATCACTATTGAAATAGTCAGAATACAAACTGACCAGAAGCAGGTTGCATACAATGCACCCATTTTCTATATGCGTGAAAAATATTACAAGAGAAGAATACAGACAATTTTGAAATTGGAACGTTCAAAATCTCTTGCCTCTCCTAACTTGTGGCACATATAAATAATGTTAATTGCGTTAACGCGTGAAATAGTAATTAGTAATTTTAGAACGATTGATGTCAATTTTAAATGTTTGTTATTTAGTGGGATAGACAAATATTGCTACAAAAAATAAAAAAGAGAATTATATGTAATGACTTAGGCCATAACTACTTAACAAAAACCTGATCTAAGCTACAAAAATAGGAAAATTCAGCCGCTGCCGTTTTGGCCACTTGATGACCCCTTGATGACCCCTTGATGACCCCTTGATGACCCCTTGATGACCCCTTGATGACCCCTTGATGACCCCTTGATGACCAAAGTATTGGAAATCACTATTCTAGCTAACCAAGGATACAAAAAAGCAGCACTTCTCATTCGTACAGCACCACAACATAACAATAAGCAATAAGTTTTAAAATTCGTCAATTCCACTTTATCATTGGCAGTTTTATTTTAATACAACATTCCAATTGAACCCAACTTGCAGCCTGATCATCCCATAGACCCATGCATTTGATGAGTGTAAATCTCTCAACCTATAAATGATTTGCCGCTTGCTACTTCACCTATCTCGGGTTCATACTAATTAGCCTTGTAGGTAGAACTTAGTCATAGTAGTGTAATAGACACATTTGTTCTTGTAGTTTCTGAGTTCAACTTTAAATTCAGAATGATTTGTTTTAGGTTCATAAAGTCTGGTGTGACTGACAGGTGGCAAGAATGTTCCTATGCAACTATGGACGGTGTGCTGCAACAGTGTGGCATCACCTTCGACAAGGAATCATGCAGCTAATAGATTGCCCCCAGGGATCCTCTGGGTGATGACGTTTCCCTAATTCTTTCTACATCTGTTACTACTACGGTACAGGAATCATTTTTATGAAAAAATGTATTCTTTACAGTCTGTTGCATATAAATTATCATGCCTCGTTTTCAATCCTATTACAAGTAGTGAGATATTCAATATCCAACTTTACGCTTTGCAAACTCTTTTGCTGTTAACTTTTGTTTTGCGTGGTAACTGGTCCATGTGACTATTCCAGTGGTCATTCCATGTCTTGGGATCTCTGATATCTTTGTACCAGAAGAGATTTGGGTTCGCATTGATGAGTTTCACCGGTTTTGAATAAAAGTTCATCAGTTTGCCAATCTCCAGGGCTGAATGTGACTGAGAAGCGGCATGGTTTATACTATGCCGCTCCCCAATGTATGTGGCAAGATCAATGGACATGAAAATAAATGGTTCAGCAGCAAAGTAGCCTTCCTCCGTACCTTCTATCTCTCCGCCGTACACTGCGCGAGAGAGGGGGGCTGGTGGCAACTCTATGTCGATAAATTTCAGGAGTAGTTTAGGATCGATCAAAGTAGTACTAGCCACGCTGGAAACGAAGTCAATGTGATATTCAAAACCGATGCTAGATACCCATTGATAAAATGCAAAACTTGGGTCTTGTTCGCTGGTGGTATCAATGATTAAAACATCTATTTCAGTCTCATTCGCTACCAACTTCCTTTCTACGACAGATGTTTGGGTGTTTATAAAATCTGGATTCCTTTCAATGGAAATGAATGCAAACGGAACTCGGCACTCAACTAAGCTCCCAAGCGAAGCATCGTTCTTCTGTTTGAATTCATTCCAAGAACAAATCCTCGCATCCCCTGTACCGATATATGTATTACGAATCCGTTCACGCTGTCGCTCTCCTTCTTCGGTCATTTCAGTAGAGATTCCCAAGAAAAATGTTGTCGCATGAGGCAGCTTCAAAGGAAAATCAAGATCTCTCTTTGCAATCACTTGATGTTGTTCATCTCGGCGACAATTTGATTCCATATTGTAGTTCTGGCAAGGTTTTGATCTAGCACGAAGACTGTAGGCACGACTTGCCTGAAATGAATCAATCATTTCATAGCCAAAAGCTTCGAAATCCGTACGATAGATGTCATTGATGAGAGTTATGGTCTCAGGATAGAGATCTAAATGAGTAAGAGTTTGCCCACTTCTAGCTGCTCGTCTTGGAAGTTTGAGAGGAAAGTCGAAATCTTTCATCAGTGAATTGAACTCAGATCTCATATCTTCGTAATGGATAACATTCTTGATTGTCCTTTCGCCATCGGCGTCGTAAACGTAAAATAATTGAGGAGTCAGGTGCTTCTTGAATAGTAGATCAACTTTTCCCATCGAATTCGCTTCATGTTCAGGCTGTCCGACCATGTTGTTTTTTAGCAAGGTGGTGTGGCTCCTGAAGAGTTTTAGTTGCTCTATCAACCACGCATTCATTGCAACAGGATCGTTGTGGTCGTCGTCGGTATTCCCTTTAAAAAAACCATTTTCTGCACAAAAGAATGCGTCGACTAGCTTGGAGTATGGGTTACGAATCACGGTGAACAGGTCCTTCTCTGTGTATGGATTTTTGTGTGCTTCGAGAGATTTTGCCAAATCCTTTGGTGTAGAAAGCCATATGTTCGAAAGGATGTAATAGTCTCTGAATTGATTGGATCCATCGACGTTGCCGCTAGTGCTAGTGCTAGTGCTAGTGCTAGTGCTAGTGCTAGTGCTAGTACTATACCATTTCATATCTGGACTACTATTGGCAGCAGCACAATGTGCACTCCTTTCAAAATGGCATGATCCCCAAATGATATCATGGCTTGAGGCTAGATCCTCAATCTCTTTTCCTCCGGTATGGGAAATATGGACAAACTCAAGATTCACTTTCCCTGAAAGTAGACGTGACGCCCTGTCTTCATCCAGTTCGCTGAAAAGTATAGCGTATACGAAGTAAGACGCTGCAAATATCAGACATAGCCTTTTGTATTTTTGCATTCTCGAATTTTATGAAACCTCGTACTGATATTTGGGCGATCAGTTGGACTGCACCTGGTATCTAGGTATGTCATACTCTCGGTCGTACCATAAGAGTAGTCCTAACAAAGGAGGGTCATCCACTCTCTGTATTCTTTCCAATCAGGTCCCGTTTTGCGATTCAAATTGCTCCGAAATCGGTTTTGTCATAGGGGGTAAAATATTTACGTCTTTGACTTGCCCCCCCCCCCACCCCCAATTTCTGTAGGGTTGGGAGTACGTTACCTCGGGTACACGTACTCAAAAATCAATCAAAAACCAAACAACATGTAGAAGGACTGGCCACCCAGTAGATAACTCCTATAATCCCTATTACCGCTAGTTAGCTACTACACAACAGTAAAAAGTAAAAACATTTCACACACAAGAACAACGAACGACGTACTTTCATTCGACTCGTCAAGCAAGAAGCAAGCGAGCAAGCAACAACTAACAAGGTTGTACCTGTAAAAGCTTTCAATCCATCCACCATGAGGATAGTTTCACTTTCATTCGTCGAAGTATTATGCCTAGCGTTTGCTTTTCAGCAGACGTCTGCGCTTGTGTCTCCAAAACAATTATCATCGCGGCGTCAGAATTCTTTTCAACACACCCACAGCACATCATTGACTGCCACAACAAGTGACGAGGAAGAACATGTAGATATCGCAATCGTAGGAGCAGGTATTGGCGGCCTATGTGCTGGAGCTATACTAAATACTCTGTATAAAAAGAAAGTTGGCATTTATGAATCGCACTACTTGCCAGGAGGATGTGCACATGCGTTTCCTCACTCGGCGAATAATGAGAAAGGTGAAAAGGTAAACTTTACATTTGATTCAGGACCGACCATAGTTCTTGGATGTAGCAAAAAACCATTTAATCCATTGAGACAAGTGTTGAATGCCATTGGTTTATCGGAAGAAGTGGATTGGATTCCATACAGTGCTTGGGGCATGGTGGAAAATCCAAAGAATGGTGATAAGGAACTGAGATGGAGAGTAGAGCTAGGTCCTGATTTATTTGAGCAAGGCCCTCTGTCTCAATTTGGCGGTAAAGAGGCGAGAAAAGAGTTTCAAGAGTTGCGGGAAATGACAAAAGATTTGGTGAGTGGTGCGATCGCTATTCCTGCGATGGCAATGCGAACTGGTGACTCTGCCATCATTCCATTGCTTCGCTATCTTCCTGCTCTCATTGGATTGATACAACAAGGTGAGGAGGCAACACAGGGGACCTTTGCGGCTTACATGGACGGCCCAAAGTACGTTGTCAAGAGTCAATGGCTTCGTGATTGGCTGGATGCCTTGGCCTTCAGTTTGTCTGGTCTTCCGGCATCAAGGACTGCCGCTGCTGCAATGGCATATGTTTTATATGATATGCATCGTAGTGGAGCGGCATTGGACTATCCTCGAGGGGGTCTGGGTAAAGTAATTGATGCTCTTGTGAAAGGGGTTGAGCAGGGGGAATTGAATTCAAGGGTTAATCTAAAAAATCATGTTGAAAGCATTGATACGACCGATGACGGAACGAAGGCTGTTGGACTCACACTTAAGAATGGAAAGAAGATCATTGCAAAAGATGGAGTTATTTCTAATGCCCCGGTGTGGTCTTTAAAGCGCTTGATAAGTAATGAGAATGCTCGAATCATTCTTAATGCAGATGGTGAAACGTCGGAGAAGGTAGTGGAGGGGCAGAGAAGTCCTCGGCAAACCTGGACCTCCAATGAAGAAGGGGGGATGAAGATTAATCTCCAGAGACCAGATGTCAACTTTGGGGACGAATCTTCGTTAATGGCAAAATGTGATACCTCTGAACAAACTGGATCTTTCCTTCACCTTCATGTAGCGTTGGACGCCACTGAGCTCGACCTAGACTCTCTGGAGGCACACTACACTGTAATGGACCGGGGTTTGTCCGGGGACGACGATGGCGTAGATGGACCTTGCGGAGAATTAAATATGATTGCGGTAAGCAATCCCTGTGTACTTGATCGTTCCTTGGCACCCGATGGATACATTGTTGTCCACGCTTATGGCGCTGGTAACGAACCGTATGGAATTTGGGAAAATCTTGAACGGAACTCGAAAGAATACAAAGAGCTCAAAGAACAACGCGCTGGTGTTCTTTGGAAGGCGATAGAGGCCATCATACCCGATGCTAGGAAAAGAGCTGTTACCTCAATGATTGGTTCTCCTCTCACTCACGAGAGATTTTTGAGAAGACCAAGAGGAACGTATGGCTCTGCAACTGAAGATTATCTAAAAGATGGTAGAACCCCTATTCAGGGTCTTGTACTCTGTGGTAAGAAGATCGGCCTGTCCAATTGTGATGACATTTACTCTTGCCATTAGAATTATTATGCTCACTATCTGTATGCTACTGTATGCGAATCTATATATCAAAGGTGATGGTGTGTTTCCTGGAATCGGAGTCCCAGCGGTCGCCCTTTCGGGAGCTAGTGCTGCTAATGCGATGGTGTCGCCATTCAAACAATGGCAGTGTTTGGATGAACTTAAAGCGAAGAGCCTCATATAAGATTAAGCTGTTGCCAAAGCATCAAATAGGTAGTCAGATTGATTCTGGAATAACACACATTGGATATCTGATCCCTCACCTCCTGGCGGGCAAGACGATATTTATCTTTGTTAAAAAGCAACGTTTCCAAAACTTGCAATTCATCTTTCTCCGTATAGTTATCTTTGTCTTCCTGTGATGCTTTCAAAAACCAGGGCAAGAGCTCAATGACGCGCTTTTGAAATGTAGAGATATGCATGTTGGACTCAGTAATTTTATGATGGTTGTAGTCAACTGTTCTGTCTTCGTTTGCGTTTTGCGTGTTAGATGATGTGTTCACTTGATGTGTCGAATGAAATCCCAGATACTTCTAACGTACCAGAGTCGCCAGCCCTCATTCTGATCTATTGCCTTCCTCTATCAGTTACCAATTGGATCCACTTATGACGACGAAGGATCACATAAATCGAAGTATGTTTATAACAACATGAAGATCACATAAATCGAAGTATGTTTATAACAACATGAAAGGATTGTCAAAGACCGCACCTTGACCTTGTGTTGCCCATGATATTACCGTTTACAGTTTATACCTGAAAGTATGTTACCAGTGTTCGCAATCTACGGTTGTTTGATACAACTGCATAATTGTCATTGAGTTATCTGCCAGATATGCCAGATTCATTAGAAATCCTTATGAACAAGCCATCGATATCAGTATTCTTTGTTAAAACTTAAATTGTACAGGATACCCATGGCGTCATTGGTGTTGCACAGACACGACGTTAAGCTTTCGGTCACAGTACACGTTTTTTGAGGATTGCTATATTCATTTGTTTCTCCATGGATACGAAAATCACGCTTTCGATGGGATGTAAAGGAAGCTTACATATATATAATCTATGGATCTTCAAATAGTATCATTAGGATAGAAAGACAGCCTTGGCCTCCATTGGTTTCAACGCACCTACACTCTTGGTTTCCTGTTTGATATAGCTGTGAATACCATTGATGTGACGACATTCGTCGAAGGTCAATGTTGAAAGATAGCCCACGAGAGTACCGTACATAGTTTGATCGTTATGTTTCTAGCGAGAGCTGGATGGATTGGCGAATTTTGCAGCTTCCCATCCTTTATATACAGTCAATAATGTAAGATGATCTCCTTCTGATTGATGAAAAATCACTTCTTTCCGCATATCTGCTTAGGCCTGTTTGTATTGGAAGAGTTGGTTCTCGACACTTCTAAGAGTAGTGCCACCTAATCTACAGAAAGTAACGGCCTTTTGATTAGATGGGTTTCTGCCATCTATTTCTGCCATCTTCCTCATCAACCAGGCGAGTCGTCAAACTTCTTAATCTAATGCACCGAGAGCATGTAATGAGTCCGCCACCCCAATCAAAGTGGCAACAGGGGTTCGATCAAAACCCAGAAAGTCGTTGGTGCCCGCAGCAAAACATCTCCAAAAATAATTCGTTGAAATTTAGGAATACTTGTGGCAAGGATTTCGCTCTTGTATGCAATATCTGCATAGAGGCCTTACCATTTCCCAGTTCCAGCACGTAATGCGCGTCCGGTTCTTACCTGAGCGGAAGCTTGAGATATGAGATATAGGCGTGATAACGAGCGATTCCACATCTAATTAGACTTCATTTCCATAGCACAGGTGGTGCAGGCTCAAAGGTTTGAGACTGTCATCCATGCTCCAAATCCTGAAGCAGTCTATACATTATGCTAGTGCAGTGAGATTCTGTAACGAAATTTCTACAATTATAAAGCTTTCTCTAGAGAGAGATGGAGAGAGAGAGTAACGCAGACACAGTAGAGATGCCGCATTGTGATAGACGAGAAGTAATTATTTACTCAATTACTTTGGTACGGAAACAGTTGATGGTTGATGATAGTAATGGATGTAAAGTTACAGGTAATAATAATTTGTTCCCAGTTTGAAGTTGTGCGAAGACAAAGTTTGCCCAATTCAATATTTATAAACAATTTAATTAACTTCGCTTCGTGAGACAGTGATGGAGATTCTGAAGGCTCATCCTAAAATAAAGGTGATACTTTGGCGAGCAGAGCTAATCTCTTTCACTATGCTTCAAGATGCCTTACAGTATTTTTCTGACTCGCTAAAATATAAAAACTGGTCATTCGGCGAACTGCAATTAAGTAAGAGAGAAGTGTCTGCTGCTATGAGCAATGTACGGACAACCTTCTTAATTTAATATCGCGTCTTCGTGTACCTGCTTGGATGGGCTTGTCGCTTACAACTGCACCAAATAAGACAGAGATGATAGACATTCTTCGATTGGACTTCAGAGACGATATTTATGCGATTGTTAATATGCAGACTAATGGATGTCTGGCAGCAAATACATCCTGAATCAGTTCCAGCTACAACTGGCATAATTTCCTTGGACCTTTTACAACGATCGAAAGGGAGTAGGACCTATTCTCTCTTCGGTCCAGGAATGCAGACATGATTACTTTTTCTAAGATACCTTTTCAGTTCGCGATGAATCTTTTTGGTATTTTACGTACACTATGTTTACATATATTTTGCGCAATTATGCGAAGGAGCTCCATGGCATATTCAATTCATTTCCCCTCTCGCATTAGGTTCTGACTCTGCTGTACCCTGTCGTTACAGGCGAGGCTTGGTTATATTACCACGAAAGCCTTTTGGCTAGGAGCTCTACATTTTCTCTCTGAGTTTTTTACTGTAGTATAAGTTCCTAAATCTATGAGTTATTAT
>Ga0115005_10002771_pt1 | contig 13977 bp, 8 predicted proteins | sample ArcOceMetagenome_FD_87163 | JGI IMG/M metagenome (GOLD analysis project Ga0115005, IMG submission 87163) | Marine eukaryotic phytoplankton communities from Arctic Ocean - Arctic Ocean - Greenland ARC118M Metagenome | ecosystem: Environmental > Aquatic > Marine > Oceanic | place: Arctic Ocean... | reverse complement strand
AGTGAACATACTGTAACCTTACATTTTTCGTTACAAGCGCATATTCAAACTGGCAAAATATATGCACTGTGGAACTTTCGTTTTAACTTGCTCTCTGTCTTCAGTTCTCTTCTGCTAGCTTGCGATTGCTAGCAAGCTTGCGAGATTTTGTTGGAGGGTTAACAGCGTTGAAACTGAGTTGTATCGAGAGTTTGTCGTTTTGCCATCCTCTTCCCTTCTTCTTCATTTCTCGCTAGGAACAACGAAGAACGTTCCTGAAAAACTGAAAGTGGACATTCGTCTCTCGTCTCTCGTCGTCTCCACCGCTACACAGCGATTTAATTATCATAATTCAATCGCTAATCGCTACCGATACAGCAAGTGCGTACTAACAATGAAGCAAAACGATCGATCGAGTTATTTTGGTGAACCAGGTGGGGGGACAAAGCAGACTGACACTTCTTCAGTAGCAGAATCCAGGACCACCAATCCACCGGCGCAGCGGCGATCTCTGCCAAACAATAATCACAGCAGCAGAAGCAGCCACTACCATAACAATGTGAACCACGGAGACAACACCAACCCAAACGTTTCATCTGCAGCACCAACGGAGCACACAATGAGGTGCATGACCGTTGTTGAGGAGGGGTCAAAGATCGCATTTGCCTGTTATGACGAGGACAAGAATGAAATTTTGGTGGAAGAAAGCCACATCGGCCGAGGAGGCAATGACATTGAAACAGCTGTGCAATCATTTCTTGGTTTGGCGAGACCAAATCTTATTGTGGTCTCTACCAGAATTGCCGCAAATGTTCCGCTCCTTGAATTGTTGACTAGATTTACACCGCCGTTGAATGGCGAGCAAGAAGCATATACCGATGTTGGCGCCGATGCAAATGCTAATGCAAATGTCAATGTCATCTCCGGCACCATTCCATATCAGCTCCTAAAGTCAAAAGCCTTTGATCTCAAGAATTGCAAGAATCTTATTTTGAATAAACTCAGAGTCCTAACCCTAATACAGAAAAGACCTCGGCCCAATGGAAGCGAGCAGCGGGTGTTTCCAAATGTTCAGCAACAAGCGCAAATGCCAGCACAGTTCGGTAATCGATTCGGACAGTATACATCTGTACAGCAAGAAGAATCGGTTTCAGCATCGGTGCCATTTAGTTATCATTCCATTGCATCCATTGTAAACTTTGACTCCAACATTCTTCTCCGAGTCCTTGGTTCACTCCTATGTCATCTACAAGGAACTATATTTCGTCTTGAAGAAGGTGCCACTGTCACCGTCAACACAATCCAGTACGCAACATCTTCACAATATATGAGGATTGATACTGCAACCCTGCATGCACTTCACATATTCTCTACTGAAAATCATGCATTCAAATCAAAAGGGGTTGGTACTAACCGCAAAGAGGGATTCAGTCTCTTCACACTCCTCGATCGGACCAAGAGCAAGGTTGGAAAGCAATGTCTCAAAGAGTGGATGCTCAAACCCTTACTTGATCCCAGGGCTATACAAGAACGGCAAGATGGCGTAGCGCTCTTTCTACGCACCGAATGCAGTGAAATTGTTTCCATGCTCATGAATTTTCTTTCCAAAGTGGGCGCGGTGGATAAGATCTTGTTGAAAATGCAAAAATGTCATTCGGTGCCCATGGACTTTATTGTCTTGAGTAAGACTCTTCAGGCTGCAAATTCCATTTTTACTACCTTGAATGGAGATTTGAGGAATATGATGCTTCAGGAATTTCATTTGGAGCAAGATTCGAGCCAGGATGATGGGCCGGGGGGCGAAGAAAGTGCATCTCGTTTGATACAGCGTCAGATTGCAATATTGGATAGCATCCTATCGCATGGCCACGTTTCCGTTTTACAAGATTTGTATGAGAGGATTATATCGATTGTTGATCGGGAAGGGACTTTAGAGTCAAAAGAGACCGTTGTCATCAACTACGGGTTTCATGAGGAGTTGGATAATGCAAAGGAACTGTTTGATAATCTTGATGGTGAGTTGCTTGGGATCTATTTTATGCTGACAGATTCATTGAAAGCGTCTGATCATGGTACCACCATTTCGTTTACATTATGGTAGAGACTCTTTCTATTGCTGGATCGGGCATCCTACAAAAGTATCCGAGCATTGAGAGCTTAAAAGTCGTGTTTCTTCCACAGGTACGTTACGGTTTCAATGGCAATCATACAGTACCGAAATTCTATATTTTGTAACCATTGTCTTGGACGCTTTTATAGGTTGGATTTCTCATCGCATTAGACAAGAGAAATCATAGACACGATATTGCAACCAACGAATTTCCTGATCTTCCTCAAGACTTTTTATACGTCTTTGTTCAGGAGAATGAGGCATTTTTCAAGAACCCTGATATGCGCGGATTAGATGAGGAGTTTGGAGACTTGGATGCCTTTATCAAAGACACCGAAAAACTTATTGTAGGGGAGCTTGAAGAAGATATTTTGGACTGTGAATGTGAGCTACGGAGCACGTTTGGATCATTGGCTGTGCTGGACTGTCTCCTTGCGTTTGCAAATTGCGCATCAGATCTAAACTTTGTCAGACCTGAGATAGTTGCAGGAGCCGATTCCGGTATATTCATTGAAAATGGAAGGCATCCTCTTCAAGAACTTATAGTGGAAAATCATTTCATTCCCAACGACACAAACATTGACCAGTCGAGAAGAATCAATATTGTCACTGGTCCTAATTTTTCAGGGAAGAGTTGCTATACACGGCAGGTGGGGATGTTGGTGTACATGGCACACATCGGATGCTTTATTCCATGCGATCGAGCTCGCATATCGGTTACCGATCAGATTTTAGCAAGGATCAGTAGTGTCGAGACATGTGCTGTGCCCCAAAGCAGCTTTCAGCTTGATCTCACTCAAATGGCCACGATTCTTCGTCGCAGTACCTCTAATTCTCTTGTGCTCGTTGATGAATTTGGAAAGGTAAATGGTGCCAATTGAATAACCCCTCGGGTTCATCCGAACAATTTCTAACAGCAATGTCTTTCATAGGGCACATCCCCAGTTTCTGGTATTGCAGTCTTGACTGCTGCCATTAAGAAACTCATGACCATCAACTGCAACGTGATTTGTACCACTCATTTCCTAGAAATATTTTCTTTGAAACTCTTGTCTGATGGTGTAGATAATGTGAAAGTTCTACACATGGCTGTGCACATTCCTGATTCTGACGACGACGATGACGATGACGCGGTTCCCCTCTTCAAACTGGTACGTGTAATTAGAATTTTATGAAAGCAGCGTTAACGAAAGTGTCAACGCGTCTCAAACCCAAACTTTGCACTTTTTGTTGCAGGAAGATGGCACTGCCAAATCATCTGCTGGGGTGATTTGTGCCAAAATGGCAGGGGTCCACGAGGATGTTACTGCACGCGCTAGAGAAATTTTAGGAGCACTGAAGAACGGAAATCAAGTCAAACCAATTCCTGCGAGTCAAAACTCAAATTCTGTATTTCAGCGTCCAGCAAAGGCAGCGCTCCGTCATTTCCTGGGGAACGATTCATGGAAAGATGAGACGGAGAGCGAGCTTCTTGCTCTCCAAAGGAAGATTTCATTAATGTAAGATATTGGATCTCTTACATTGCCTCCAACGAACAAGAGTGTACCTTGTAGAATCTAAACCAAATGTACACTATGATAATGTTTTTAGTTATCACTCAGAAAAAATAAACTCTGATCTTATTACTCGTTATCCCACCTACGTATTTGGAGGGACTCCATCAACTCTTGCCCACGGCATCATTGATCTCCAAAAGAGCTCCATCAAAGGAAGATCCGGATCAATGACCTGCATCCCATTACGGCCTGTTCCCAACATTGTTCGTTGTTGTCTTGCAAGCATTTCCAAGTCAAGCCCTTGCTCATTTCCCCTCCCACCTTGCTGTCTATTCATCCTCAAGAATCTACGCCTGTTCGGGGTGTAGTTCAAGGCCGCATCCATCAGACCAGGATCGAGAGGGTTCGCGTCAGCGGGAATCCGGCGAAAGCTATCTTGGAAATCCATTGGATCAAAGACTGAGTATTTCTCTAAAGCTTCTAACGAAGAAACAACACCATCATCAGCAGTGTTCTCAACCTCCTTTGTCTCGACAATTCTTTGACAACCACGAAATAACCATTTCAACACATCATCGCCACTCCAAAGCTTAGAGTTCCGTTCCACAAAAATAGAAGAAATCTTCTCTACCCCTGCATTCGAATTCCGATTCATAAGATCCAATGTGTCAATGACGGATGGCCAATCTGTCCGGAATGATCTGGATTTCACATTCACTCCATTTTTCTCCAAAAGGGGGCGGACGATGAAAGGATATCTGGACAAGGCATGATCCAGAGCATTATCAGCTTGCTCTTCCAAAGTGATACCATCGATTTCATCATCACCTTGATCCTCATCAAAATGACTTTTGCGATACATTGCCAATGCATAGCTATATGCCCAATTTGGCATATCTCTCAATTCGCAAATATGGCGATTATCTTCATCTTCGTCAAGACAAACCTTGATAACGTTGGAGTCGACAAGTTGTAACAATAATAAAACATCCTTTTCCCTCATAGTTGCAAGCGCATAGTAGTCCAATACCATTAGTGTCCCTGTTGGATCCCTCATTGGATCCAACGAAAGTAAGAACCTTCCCACCGCCAAGGAAGTCACGACGCATCCCACCATACAACTAGTCTGCGCCAATCGGAACAAAGTTAGGAAGAAAACATGATTCTCCTCTCTGTAGTAATCCATCAAATGTACCTTATCGCATCGTTCGTGTCCATACAGAAAGCTTCCATAACTGGCACATTCCATGACCCACAGTATTCTTTTCAGAAGATCCATTCCCTTTTCATTTTCTCCAATGGAGAAGAAGAACATTGCAAAATGAAACATTGGTTCGACAACAAAGGGATTATCCGCAATATACATGGCCATGGTGTTGATATCTCCAGTATTTGCAATATGATTCTGATACTCTTTGACTGTATTCGAGTAGGTGTTTGATCGCTGGAACGTATACCACTGCTGCATGTCAAAAGGAACCGTTCGAAAGTCGTCGTTATCACCACTGTATGGCCATGGAATGTCATTCGTACTACACATACTTGCAAGCGGGTCTACATTAACTTTCTTATCATCAACTTTTCTGTCAAATGAATCCATTCCCAACCCTCCACCGATGTAACTAGAAGGTCGTTTCCCCCAAGAATCTCTCTGTCTTGCAAAGAGGCTTTGATTCTGCTTGGCCCTCCGTTTGCCCTGCCCCTGCCGCTGTTCCGTATCTGTGGTCCCATGTAACATGTTGCGCATTGTACTGTCCAGGTTATAGTCCCTAGAATCATTGTTGTATAGGATGACTGCATACTTTGCATCAGATGATCGATTGGTTTGATTGCCAATGTCGTCAAGAGATTGTTCAATGCTTTGCTCCTTGAACTCGGATAAAATTGCATCAATGTCTTCCTCCTCTTCGTCTTGGTCCGCACTAGATGGAACATCATTATTGTTTTTTTTCAACGGTTGATTTGGAACAAGATCATTGCTGTTTTCGATTTCGTTCTTATTCTCTTCGCCATCTTCTTCTTCCCCTTCGTCGTCCGAGGAGGAAGAATCTGAATCATCATCGTCCATCATGAGATGAAAGGCAGTTTGGTTCCTTTGTGCATGCTGTTCTTCCTCGCTCTCATAGTCATCACTGTCACTCTGCTCTTTGACCTCCGCTAGTGCATCTTTTTTGTTGAGATTGCTTTCCTCTCGTAGACGACGGAGGACTCGTGAACTCATTCTTCTGTTCTTGGACTTGTGTTTTTATGGCTGTGTGGCTGACTGTGGTTTATGTGTGTGGTGGTTGGTCAGCTGTCAGCGGTTCAGTTTACGGAAATAAAGGATTTTCGGAAAGTGAGTCCCGGGGGGAACGACAAACCGGAAATAATAAAACTGACCGAAATGCTTCGAAAATTGTCGAAACCCAAAAAATCCTGCCCTGTATGTGACAATTGCCTGTGAGATACAACAAACAACAACAAACAACAAACAAGATATCACAAGGATATTGGCCTTTGCTCGCGTTGCTTGCTCGCTTGCTGTAGTTTACTCTTTACTCGTGGTATCATTCATTAGCGTCACCAAGCGTATACACGTACAACCCACATCCCAAAGCATTCGTTAACTTCCTTGGATCGGTACGTGTACCTATAATCTCCGTTTCATAAATGTCAGAAGGGACCAACAGTAGTACTAGTCCTACCACCCCAGAGGATTCCGTATCCTCTAGTACCCCGCCATCGCCACCGGGCATCAAACGAAGCGAAACGGACGAAGCTGTCGCCATCAAGAAAATTCAACTAGCTGATGAACTAGAGCGAGAAATATTGGATAGGAAACAACAGCTCAATTTGGAATTGGAGGAGGAGAAACGGTTGAAGCTGGAAGAACGCAAGGCTCTGGCTTATAGATTACAGCATGGCATTGATTCTGATAGTGAAGATGAAGAAGAGCAAGAGCAGGAGAAGGAGCAGGAAGAATCTGATCAAGGCGATGGTAATATCACTAGGACTGGAACCAGCAATAGCGGAAAGAATGACGACGACGATGTCCGCGCAAAAGAGGAAATGATTAGACACGCTTTGCAGCTAAGGGACCAAGATAATTATTCTGATAGTGAAGATGAAGATGAAGTAGAGCAGGAGCAGAAGCAGGAACAGGAACAATCTGATCGAGGTGATGGTAATATCACTAGTACTGGAACCAGCAATAGCGGAAAGAATGATGACGACAATGTCCGCAAAAAAGAGGAAATGATTAGACTCGCTTTGCAGGTAGGGGACCAAGATAATAACAGAGACGAATTGCCCATTCATGTACCGCATGTGAAAACCTCCATATCTAGTACGGGTACTAGTACTCCTATGAATAGTTTCATGATGGACAGTGTTAACTTATCATCTATCCGCGTGATGGGTTTGGGGAATAAACTCCACGCAGAAGGAGCATCTGAGGGTGAGGGCAAAAATGTGAATGAGAATGTTGACGAGGATAAAGGAGATTCCGGTTCAGACTTGGAAGATTTAATCAGTGAAGGAGATGTACAAAGCAGCAAGGGCGATGAAAATGACAGCAATGACGATTTAAGTCTGGAAGATGATGATGACAAACAAGGAGAAAATGAAGTCCCGAGTGGCGATGAAATGACTGAGGAACCCCAGATTGAAGAAACGCAAATCGAAGATGAAGCCAATCTAGGTGATGGTGATGCAGCTCTCGAAGCTGACAGAGATCAACCGCAGGAAGAGCAACCCGAGTTAGTGATCGAGGAAAATGCAGGCATTGAAAATGACGAAAAAGATTCGATATCTCCAGAATTCAATTCCATTGAAAATACAGTTGGCCGCAACCAATTTTACCAGCACCTCAAACATGGATTTGATTTTGTCTACAGGGAAGTGCAGCCGACATCTCCGAAGAAGGATACGAAAAAGGACGACGATTCTTTCGTCTTGGTGGAAGGACTGCCTCCATCGTATGCAGAAAGCCTGCAACAAACGCCACTCGTCAACTTTATTGACCCAACTAGTAGCACGATACAAAAAAATTCCGACGAAACCTCGCCATCGAGGCATATGAAACGAAGAGCTTGGAATCGGGACAGACCCAAACTAAAATTGAGAGAATTGCACATATTTGAAAAGTTCGAGACTGTCTTTCACGAACAACACAATGGCACGCTCCGATCGGTCCCGTATAAGAGCACTCGGACCAATGCGATTGAAAATATTAAGTACCTGCCTATTCGTACCAATCTTACTGTGCCCACTATTTTGGATCCAGCAGAGTGGCACAATAGTCCGATTTGTCACGTTTATATCGCAGCATGTTGTTCAGTGGAGCACTATCGAGCCAAAGTGCGGCCTTCGCTAAAAGCGTTTGTGAACCAAATCGATGGTGCCGGGAGCGGAAATCAGATTGAGGCGATCAATGCTGCAAAAGAAGCATCCAGGAAAGAGTTTGGTGCCAAGAACCGTGGGGATAATAAGAGAGAGCAAGTAGCTGCCGCAAACAAGGCTGTGGCCGCAGCAAAGGATGCTGCAGGAGGAAATACAAGTTCCAAATATCTCATCATATTTGTACCAATTCGTCCATCCTCTGTGGACAACGAGTTGCCAAATCAAGTAGAAGATGCATCTAAGGGCGGAGGGCTTGGTTTACGTGGACGTTTGGCGGCTGCGGCTGCCAGGAGAAATTCAAATATGCAGACCGAGAAAAGCGCTGGTGACGAAGAACAAACCACCACCGATGACGGGCCTTCTGTATCTTCGCAAGTTTTTATGCTCTCAAAAGAGCACAAAGAGGTCCACAAGAAATTCCTTGCTGACTTCCCAAATGGAAAAACCTGTATTCTTACCACACTTCTGGATTCGGACAACAACCTTGCTTCAGAAAGTCCAATTCAGAAACAAGAATTCCACACGGTCTGTCAGGAGCTAGGGAAAACAGTTTTATCTGGATTTGATGACAGAGTCCAACGTTACAATGAAGAGTTGAAACGCCTGGAACACGAACAGACAGTGCCTGGCTCTCCTTCAAGAAAGAAAGACAAAGAGTTCGTCGACTGGAGACAGTATTTCCTAATAAAAGATAGTATTGCTCTCACCTTCGAGCAGATGAAGCTTCCAATGGAAGCAATGTATCAATACGAAGATCTCGAAGCCAAAATTCCTGTTGGATCTTTGCTTGAAATTGAACAAGATTCTTGTCCTGATAACATCAAAGAGATCGCAATGAATGGGCGTGCTGAATCGTTTCGCAAGATAGTCAAGTCTTTGGAAACTCTTGATGATATTCAGCACTTGGTTAATATGTATCTTTTTGCACGTCAGGCGCAGCTTTTGTTTTTACAAAGACTCCCAAGAGACGTCGTGAACAAATGCCTGACTTATGTGAAAAGGATGCACAAAGTACGCTCAAATCAGGCATATGCGCTAAGTTCCGAGGAGGGCCAGATTGCGCGTCTCAAAAATGAAATTTGGAGTGTGAGTGCTTGTTGGGACTTAAAATCGGCATCTGAGATGTATACTTCTCGTCTTCTTCAATCTTCCAGGCAGCCGACCGCAGGACCACCTGCATCGCCAACTAGAAAAAGCGTGCGAGGTGTCAATGAAAAATCGTACATTAGTGCGATGTGTGATGTCCTGAATTACGCACGTATTCGTCTTTTGAAAATTAGTGAAATGACATTTCCTCCAGATTCACGGATTCGCAAGGCCGTTGCAGATTATCCATCAGATGCTCTCGAAACATGGTGTCCATGGAGTGATCCTCAGAGGACTATAGGGCCATCTTCGGACGATGAACCTACCAGTCATCCTCCTCTAGTCCCCTCAAAGATATGGGATCAAGGCTCCTATACTGAGTGGATTGTGAATGGTCTCGAGTCTGACAAATGCTATGAAGATATTTATATTGAAGTTTGTGACTGCATGATTCAAATGAACACTTTCTTGAAGCGCAGTCGTACTGTGTCTCGTATCCTCGCCGAACTCGCAGAGATTTATATTTTGAAAGGAGATTTAGAAGCCGCGGTTGAAAACTTGTTGATGACAATTGATAACTGTCTCCAAGACCCCTGGGATAAACTGCTTGCATGGAGAGTCTTTCGTCTAGCATGTTGTCAACGAAGAGTGTCTAATGCACCTGAATACCTGAAATCTTTGACATATTGTCTTGGATCAAGGTTGTCAAATGCCGTTCCAATTAAACTTCGTCATCTGCTAACTCGAGATCTCCAAGCAATTGTATTCTGGAAAGAAATATCTGAATTCCGGTGGAATATATCTCCTCTTTTTGGCATCAAGCTTTCCATTCACGGAACTCCTTTAGGGAAATCTGTACAGCCACTTCTAAAGACTGATGTTGTAATGCATACTTGTGAGATTGGTCACAAAGTACAAGCTGAAATTGTCCTTGAGAGCAATCTTGCAGAGTCCATCGAAGTAGATCGTGTCGACCTTTACTTATTGAGAGTAGATGACTATCAACGGCTTGCAGAGGCGAGCGACGAGGTGACAGAGTCTGATGCAGCATTTGTCCTGTCTACAGAGACTCCTATCGACATCGAGCCTGGAGACAATGTATTCAAATTTCCGTGGGATGCCATGTCGGTCGGACAATTTGTTATCGCTAGCGTATGCTTGCATTGGAAGCATGCTGCATTTTACCACGATTTCACAACTACTTCCAATAACGTCATGGGCTTTGACGTTCTTCCAAACGAACCGACTCAGAGTATTGAGCTGAATCCTATTTTTCTCATTCCAGGTCACGTACAGAATGTCCGACTAGTATTTCATTCTGGCTCGGATGTTGTCAATGGTGGCACCGTAAAACTCACTTGTTCTCAAGGGTTACAAGTGATGCCTCCCTTCGAAGAGAGTGAAGACACTTTCCGAGAGTGGCAAGATACCTGCGAATTTGATCTCGGTAACTGTCTTCCAAATTCGACAAAAACTCTAATTGCAAGTGTCAAAAGTGAGGCAATTGATTCCTACGACCCAAATGCACAACATGACGATGATTATAGTTTCTCTGCCCTTCAAACACTTGACGCAATGGTTACGACTTCATACCACCATGGACTGTTTATGTCTCTCGTCGAGGAAAACAAACCAATTGATTCTCCTCCAATCACTGCAATTTTAGAAGCAAGTATAACTACTCTGGAGCTCGCAGCTCTCACCATCAAGACTTCGGCATCCTATGCGCTTGACAACGATTCATTCATGATAAGTGCAACCGTTCTCTGTAACACACCTGTCCCTTTCAGTCTGAAAGAATGGCAGATATCTCTCCCGTCAACATTACAGCTTAGCACCGATGGAGATTTAAACCTAGGTCTTTACAATAAAACAGTCATTGAAGGAGAGGAGTTATTCTTTGGGTTTCACTGTAAACGATCAGCGGCTGCTGATAAACTGCAGGTAAAAGATGCAATACTGAGCATGGTGTTGCAAGATCAGTTTGGTAAATCCTTCCGCCAGGTTCTTCCGTTGGATATTCATGCTATAGAGAGATTTCTCGTTGTAGATGATGATGACGCAGAGGAAGCCATTGCAATTGCCGACCTTACAGCTAGTGCACTTCAAGGATTGGTTGGATCTCCTGTTACTTTAACGTATGATATTGATTGTGGGAGTCTTGGCCTCGATTCCACTTCGCAGCTTCTATACCATTTATCGAGTTCAGATGCAGACTGGATTATTGGTGGATCTGTCAGGGGAACAATCACTTTTTCATCCGATTTCAAGAGCTCTCTATCATTTGTGGGAGTTCCAACCAAAGCAGGCACAATTAAATGTTTTCCACGCATAGAAATTTCGGCAGTACAAATTCTCAATGATTCATTAGCAACTCCAAAAGGTATCAAAGTCCGGGAAAACCACATGCAATCGTTTCTTTCACTGGCGCACACCACCGTTGACGCAATGGCATTATCTTCTCTGTGTACCGAAATTTAAATCTCATGACGGAACATTATTTTTCCTACACTATACAGTATTTTGAATTGAACCCTGTGTACCGATTTTTGCTGAAAACTTTCAAACAAAACCTTACCTTTGTTGTAAACTCTAAACTCGCTTCGAAATCTACTGAAGATCATTTTCAATTTGTTGTGTTGGATTATGACAATCCATTTTTCCGTTATCTCATGGTTATAAAATCGAATTCATCCGTCGGACGTTAGCTCGAACAGACCTCACCACCCCAGGATTTCCTCTTCTTCTGTGATCTTCGAATGAACACGACATACGAGATACGAGCTAGCTCGCTAGCTGGCAACATCGATTACAAAGGCAGTCGCTGACACATAAAACAAAACACAACTTGCTACCAATAATATACAAACAGAGATCAAACTTTATCATGTCTTCCTCTCTTACCCGCACAATTATTCAAGAATTGTTGAAAAAGAATGCCAGAGCGACTACAACTGCTCAGCTTCGCTCGTACCACCAGATTGCAAACTCAATGCCAATCTCAGCAACTAGGAACAACAGCAACTGCCTTGCAGCAATTTCTTCTTCCAGATTGTCCAACCATTTTTTGGATTTTAGGTCATTCAGCGATAAAGTAGCAGATGAAGAAAAGAAGGAAGAAGAGGTTGCAGAGAAGGAGGAGCCAAGTCCTGAAGAAGAAGTTTCTGAAGTAGAAAAGCTCAAAGAAGAATTGAAACAATTGAAGGATCAGTTTTTGCGTTCCCTAGCAGAACAAGAGAATATTCGTCGTATTGCAAAGAAGGATGTTGAGAATGCACGCAATTTTGCCGTCTCCTCTTTTGCAAAATCATTGCTTGATACTTCTGACAACCTTTCACGTGCAATGGAGGCTGTTCCAGAGGAGTACCGTGCAGAGACTGAAGGTCATCCCGTTCTTTCAACTTTGTACGAGGGAATACAGATGACTGATAATGGTCTTACGAAAGCATTTGCCAAGAACGGTTTGAAGAGATTTGGAACTGTCGGAGATAAATTCGATCCCAACATGCATGAAGCTCTCTTTCAGTACCCCGATGAAAACATGGAAGCCGGATCTATTGGGCAGGTTATGAAGTCTGGTTTCACGCTCAATGATAGAGTGATAAGACCTGCCGAGGTTGGCGTTATCAAGGAAGCCTAAACGAAACTTAAAGTGTATATCTCAGCCAGTATTCTATGAACTATCCTATTTGTATACGGCGTGATTGGTTTTTATTGTGGTAGAGGTATCTATTAGAATAGGTGCTTAAGTTGCATGGTGATTTCAGATTATACTGCATCCTTTAGTAAAAAAAGTAGTGGTCTAGAAGTTCAAAGTATCATAGGACAATCCGTGTAACCGAATATTTCGTAGTTTCGCAGGAAGGACCTCGAAAGAATTCGACCCGAATACTTCAACAGTCCTTTGGAGTTACTGCAGGGAGGGATAATAGATAATTTTCTCACATCATGGCACAGCTTACTGTAAGCAAGATCCAAAGGCATGGAAGATATCATTTTTTGTATTTTCCAATTTTCAACTTCTTGGGATTTTCCAATTTCATGTATATGAAATCCCAAGTTGTCGGTGATGATGTGCAATGTCTGTCTAAATAAAACCGTTGCTTTTCAAAAACCGAAACTCGAAACCCTTCTCAATATCCTTCTCCTTCAGTTTGAAGTTACTGGTATTACTGTAGACTTCTTCCTCGCAGCTCACAGTTCAGCCTACGTACTGCCGAGTAAGACATACGCACAATTCAAAATGTTTAGCAGGTGGCTGCAGAGAGGAGGCCTGGGCCAGCTACTTGCTCCAGATCCGCAATTCAAAGAAGAGGAAGAAGCTGCTGAACGTGCAGAGTTTGCTGGAGGCATCTGGAGCGTGATGGCCCCTGATCCAAATTTTGTCAGTCCCACTGCAACCAGTAGAAAAGAAGGAAAGTCTGTTGACAATACCGCGGGGTTTGCATCTCGTACGGACAGTGGGATGCTGAGCGACGGGGAGACATTTCGTACACCCTCAAAAAATGGCGGCATAAGCAAGAAACCTTCATTCTTATCACCGTCGTCCAGCCACTTAAAGGTCGAGCCAAAAGTAGAACGCCTAGTTCTTAATGCAGCAAAGGACTTGACGCAAAGTATGCTTTCACCGCCTAATGTATGGGAAGATAACAAAAATTTCATGAGCTATTGCGCTTCGACGACTCAATTAAACGAGAAGAAGTTGAAAAAGGTTAAGAAGATGCTAAAGAAGGATCCAAGTCTGGCTTATGCAAGAGCATCCAATATGGGCAATCTTGTTCCAGATGGTTTTACACCTCTGCATGCTGCTGCTTTTTTCGGTAACTATGATGTAGCTCTGATTCTCATTGATTTCAGTGTGGAAGAAAACGAGGATGAATCGTCTGGCCATGGAGAAGATGCGGTATCCACTGTCAATGTCAATGT
>Ga0115005_10002768_pt1 | contig 13983 bp, 11 predicted proteins | sample ArcOceMetagenome_FD_87163 | JGI IMG/M metagenome (GOLD analysis project Ga0115005, IMG submission 87163) | Marine eukaryotic phytoplankton communities from Arctic Ocean - Arctic Ocean - Greenland ARC118M Metagenome | ecosystem: Environmental > Aquatic > Marine > Oceanic | place: Arctic Ocean... | reverse complement strand
TAATGGATGTCACTGGGATACCCGTACTTGTCAGGCTGCAGCTGGAGGTGGGCATCTCTCCGTCCTCCAATGGGCGAGACATAATGGATGTCACTGGGATGGCTATACCTTTTGGGCTGCAGCTGGAGGTGGCCATCTCTCCATCCTTCAATGGGCGAGACAGAATGGATGCAACTGGGATAGCCGTACTTGTATAGCTGCAGCTGGAGGTGGTCATCTCTCCGTCCTCCAATGGGCGAGACGGAATGAATGTGACTGGGATGAAGGTACTTGTATAGCTGCAGCTCAAGGTGGCCATCTCTCCGTCCTACAATGGGCGATACAGAATGGATGCAACTGCGACTGGCATAGCGGATAGTGATACTTGTTGGGCTGCAGCTGAAGGTGGGCATCTCTCCACCCCCTGATGGGCGATGGGAAACGATTTCTGAGATATTCCTAAGAACGTAGTAAATGCATCGTTCATCTTTATAGAAATAAATGAACTGGTTCGGCTGTGCGTTATTTGATATGTCTTTATTATTATCCCATTGATTTTGATCTTGGAACACAAGCATACTGGAATTTTATTTGACGCCGATTGCAGTAACATTCAAAAAGATTTTGATGTGAACGATGTAAGTAGTGATTGTGTACGAAACATAAATATTGCTATGGATCCAGCTTGAAGCTGCATCTATTCAAAATAATGTTTCGTAATAAATTAGGCTTCATCTGCAGTATCGATATCGTGTTTAGCACATGCGGGATAAATATGCAAACACTGCAATGTTTTTTTAAGGCTTTGACACAGTGGGTTGATTAAAAAACAACTATAGTATGCTCTCTAATTGGTATACCAAAAGTTACAATCCAAACCATTCTTCGACATATCCTCCAAAAGCGGCTCCAGCTCATTCCACGAAATTTTATGCAAAACTCTGCCCCCATATCCTTCGGATTCTGATCCTTCAAATGTTTCGCCAAACTCATGGGACACGTCTTCGCATGTGCCCCTTCCTTTCTCAGAATCAAATACGTATTCTCAAAATGACTGGATAATTTCACCATTTCTGCAGTCCCATCTTCCAAATTCACACTTGCCCTATGCCACCTATCGGGACCGACTTCCATGACCATACTGTCTCGCTTTATCACTCTGTTCCAATCGCTGCTCTTTCATGAATCCTCTTTCTCCGAAGTAAAGATAGCATCCCTCAGAAATACATTTGCATGATCAAGGATCTGCCAACTATCAGTTCGAACGAGTGACAGATAAAAGTCTTTGTGCTGTTCAAACACATCTTCGCACATGTCAAACGATACCTTACGTGCCTTGAGATTGTACTGCATGGAGGAAAACAAATGACCAATGCGGTTACCCTTGTTCAATAAATCATCTCGCAGCTGTCCGGGCTTTGCCTGGTCAGGTTCTCCCCCGAACATTTCTGCATACATAGCCATCATACCAAGTGAACCTTGAGACCTGTAGGCTTTATTCTTTTTCTTTTCCAGAATGAAACCAATGCAGCTGACACACGGATTGCTTTGCTGAATGTGAAAAGGATAGATACCGAGATCGATGACGTATCTCTTTGGTTGTCCTTGGGGGAGGTGCGCAATAGCAACTAAATTATCAGGAATGAGCTCGTGATGAAGAAAGATTGCAAGTTGATTGCGTAGGTCAAGTTGAACCGCCGAAATGTTGTAACTCATCATCTTCTTTTGCACTAGTACAGGAGAAGGTGATTTGTTCAATAGCATCGCTTTGGTCTTCAAGATTCCCTCTCTTGATAGAAGACTGTCGAGAGATGTTGTTATCCAATGGGGTGGATATCCCAGATGTTCAATGCAATATTTGCATGTTTGAAGAATAAGGCCAATTGTGTTTGGATGTTCTTCTCTCATTGTACTCTGACTGTCACGAAGCGATGGGAATAAAGTATGCAGAAATAGCCCATGAATCCATGTCTTAAATTCAATAAGAGTGACAGGTGTCGTCTTCTTCTGCAAGGTATCAACTCCCCAGACATTGTAGTGATTCCTTACATGCGGCACTTCGTCAAGGCAACGCATTTGGAGAAATCTGCCAATATTGTTTGTTGATAACGATGTCGTTCCAAACACATATTCGTCGTAGCTCCGAAACAAACCACAGTTCAGGAGAACTCCAGCGCGCATAGAGCTACCTATCATACTTGTATCCAGCAGCTTGCCAACATGCACTAACACACTGAGAAGACCAGTATAATCGGGGATATTGGATAATGATATCTTGTGAAAGGATTTGGGAAACCCCATGAAATTGCGACTTTCCGAATGCAAAGTCAATATGGATCCCAAAGAGATTTCTAAGGCAATGCGACTGTCTTTGACAGAGTTGGCAATTGCTAGACCCGTGTTCACAAAAAATAGGGAGAAGCAGTTGAATAGAGATCCATTTAAAGGGTCAAGTGATAGAATCTCGTAATTGCCATTCTCGTATTCACCACCGAGCCCAGCCAAAATGAAGCGGTGAATGTCGCAGTGAAAGTACATCAGAGGAAATTCTGTGACTGGGTTCGCATTATCACGATTTTGTCCTCCCGTATAAGAATGCCAAGATGGATCGATCTTGATTGGATTCACTTTCCAACGCTTATGGACTTCCTTTTTCGCTTCGCGTAGTCGAGTCTTCAACAGATTACCATTGCGAGCGTGGAAACAAGAATCAAGTCTAGACTTCATCGCAACTTCGCCTTCAAGACCTGGAATAGATATGGTTATAGGAGGAAGAAGAACGTTTGTCTCTTTCATGAACATCTGATCCAGTTCATATTTCAAAGTAGGATCATAGATCATTGCCATTAAAGAGTCTATTTGTGTCTGCTTTGCTTTCTCCCGTTCCTCGGCCGTTAAATCTGCAGTAATGATTGCAGCTCCAATTTGTGATGCATCAAACGACTCACTTAATCTTTCTCTGTGCCATGCTCTATCGCTCGCCTCGTCATCATCTCTCATGCGCTTGAGTACCGAAATATTATTTGGATCGTGATTTGACCCTCGATAAATAGATCCCAGGTCTGGCTTTTCCCACTCTGGCTTGTGGCTACGGAGGAAGACTTTAGTTTTCTCAAGCGGAGGATCGTACATTGAAATATCAACCCAATGCTTGGCTACGCGTTGGAACTCCAACCAGTCTTTCTCGCGAATGAACAACCATGGGTACTTTTCCTGAAAGGAGGCATGGGAAGAATCCAGAAATATCTCCGTCACTAAGCTCTGTAGCTTCTCATAAATTGCAGGCGGCATGGCATAGCATTGAGTACCATAATACATCACAGTCATCATTAGGAATGCCTCACTATTTTTTTCAAGAGCATCAATGACATTTCCAGATCTTGGTTCAAAATCAGCCAATAATATTCCGATGCGATATGATAGCACGAGAACCAAGATATCTTTGACGAGCACGGCCGTGTTGATGTCATTCATGGTGATATGCAGATTAAAATCTAGCGACTTCTTCACTCTATGATAATGATGGTCAAGGATAGTTGTAAATGCATGCCTTGCATCCCCGACTCCTCCAAATAGAATATTGAATTGGCAATTAGGCTCAATTTTGCCTTCTTCTAATAAAGATTCAGCATTGTCATGACCAAATGGATAATGCTCGCAAAAAGGAAATGACAAGTTCGACCTCAATATTTGTGGAGAAAACTCTTCGCTTGAACTGTGTAGTTTTTCTTTGAACTGCATGGACTTTGTGAAACATTTCACTTTTTCTAGAAAGATGGAATCACTTTCAGCTTCTTTTGCTGCCACCAATGCTTTTAATTCTTCGTTTCGTTGGTCATAAAAGAGGCAACGAGCAAGACGCCATTCATTCTTGGACAGTAAGGCATGATTCTTTTCATCGTCCAGTGACACTTTTCCGTCGCTTTGAATGACGCCTATTGCATTTCGTGAATCATCTGCTGCACCGCTGTAGTTTCCCATTTCAAAGCGAGCATTTGCACGGTTGGAATAAATGGTAGCTCGTAGTACTAGCTTAGGATCTTCGTCCTGGACAACTTCGTTCAAAGCTTTAGAGTAAGCATCTTCAGCTTCAGCAAAGAAAGAAGTTTTATAGAATTCATTTCCTTTTTCCTTGAGGGATTCTGCTATATCTCTGCCCGTCATCTTCTAAACAATTTGAAATTGATTTTATGGTGATATGCTTATGAGCTGTCTGCTCGCTGTTGTGTGTATCAAGAAGTAAGTGATAAGAAGTGACTTGTGTCTTGTGTGTATGTACCGGGGTATGTACCGGTGTGTACCCCGGTTGTACATACCCCCGGTACTACATTCACTCGACATTTTTACTTTTAGGGTTGATTTCCACCCCCCTCCATCCACTCCAATTCCTCCCTGCGACAAATTCATTCACGAACCCTTTCCCTGGTTTCCCATTCATTTACAGTTTTGAAGCATTCACCATGATTGCTTGATTGATAACATGAAACAGTATCAAATAATGGCATACTGTACCCCAATTCGGAATGGATGGATACAGCCCGTCGGGGGGGGGGGTTGTTTTGGGGGCCTGTTCTAATTGCATTCATGGGCATCGAATGGGAATGATTATTCAACGCTGCTCTTCGCCACAGCACCTGTGCAATGAAGCACAGAATACCGTTCTTCTCGCGGTATCCATGAATACTGAATCTTATCATCACAGGTAATGTTGACTTCTTATTTGAGTATGTCAAATAAGGATGTGTACTATAATAGAGATTCTATAAAAGTACAGTCATGATTGCGCTTCTTCATTATTTCACACCATCCCTCCCATTATCAGGCACGAAACGAGATGCTGGACCATCTGTACATGTACAAACTATTCGTGTTCCCCTTGAGTTTGAATTCCTTTTGGCGGTGTTTTCAATATTATTTTGAAATTTCTGGTTTTGTTCTTTCGGACGAGAGAGCCCTTTTGAGACTATACCTGGTCAGAAATGATTTATATGTATGCTACTGGCTGGACCTTCTTTTATCTGCTTGTTGGACGATTGAATCTCACCAATCAATCATTTCATCCTTCTCAACCTCTCCTTTTTCACCCTCGCCGGCATCAGTATCGTGTTGTTACTGATGAATTATACTGTAGATCATATACTTTCATCGGTTAGTCTAGTTGTAATACAAGATTACTATTGGACATTGTCAAGAAGCATCCCATTTTCTACTTTTTTGTTGTATTCAATAATTGTGCGGGGTAAATATATAGCGCGTCCGGAGTTCAGTTCCAGGAAAAAGGCCTGGAAGGAGCAAGCAAGCCAATTTGGACAGCGAAACGGTGTGGTGGTGCGAACGAAGGTAATCTACCGTACGAACTGGTGCTACCAAAATACAACAGTAAATCATCCATCGATCAGTGGTCAATTCAGTTTGAGTAATCAAATTTATAAAACCCATTTATGACGTTTGATGCTTTATCTGCAACGCCAAAAGAGCTTGTGGATCATCTGCTGCAAAATCGCTTCAAGGTCAGTATTACTACTAGTAACCGTGCAGTAGCACCAGAAGCAGCAGTACATTGAACATGTCAGCATGTAACCTACTGTACTGCCTGAAATTTAAATTCCACTGCCGGTATCTAGTAGTATATCCAACAAGCCTATGGCTTGTGTCATTTTGCATTCTTGCTTGCTAATCCAATGCTCACATAAATAATCCCAACAAAAATCTAAATTTATAGGACAATGCGGCAGAGACAGCCACGTTTTTACTTCAAGCAATGGATATGTTGCCAAATATGGAAGAAATCTCAGCGCAACTAATGCTGGGCGAATCTGAGGAATCAATCAACGACGGGCACGCAGAAGAAGGAAAAACTCACAAGGATGGAATCGGCGAACTCCAAAGCCTCCCTTCACCCACAGAAGATGGAAACATGCACGAAATGCTCGTATCCGCCACGAGTCCTAGGACCAAACTGACTCTGGCTATTCACAAGGATGGCATCACCTTGACGTCGCCAAAAGATGAACGCATTGTGTTACAGTCGGACGCAGTAAAACATGTGATTTTCTTTCCCAAGCGTGAGGATTGTCTCAAGAAACCTAAAACCACCAAGGATGGGGGGTATATTTCCATTCCTGGGAGTTTGGTCCTCATCATTCTAGAGGAAGAAAAGGTTTCGTTTCGAAATAAAACTCTAAAGCAGATATGCCTTCAGCTGCCAGAGCATAGATCGGATCCGATCGAAATTGCAGATGCAGATGTGCGTCCTACCGAGGCACAATTGACAAATGCTTGCAGCGACAGTTTTGAAGAGAAGCTCGTTCGTCTATTTGCATCATCGTTAGCTTTGAAGAATGGAGTTCGTCGCGTGTATAATCCGAAATATCAAAATATCAAACAGCTATCGCCGTGCACGTATACATTTCAATCCGATGATGGAGGAGCGAACAAGAGTATAATGCAGGGACAAATGCCGTATCTCAAGTGCTATCAAGGAGTGAATGATGGGGTTATTTTTCCAATGGAAGAAGGGCTCTTATTTTTCAAACCTCCCTTGTTTGTGCATAGGAGTGAATTGCATTCCATTGCGGTGGGGAGAGGGGGAGGATCACGATACGTTGATTTGCATGCTACTTTGGATGGGAAAGATGGTGAGAAGACAGAGTTAGAATTTACAAATATTGATCGAGAAGAGATGAAAGTTTTGAATGCATATATTCATAACACACTCGTGAAAGCCATGGCCAAGGATGCTGAAGGCAGTGACAGTGAAGAGGCGCAGAATGAGGAAACTGTGAATGAAGAAGATAATGCTGACAATGGTGGAGATAATTCTCGAAAAAGATCCAGGAGGGCGGCATCTATGGAAGCACAGAAGGCAACGAAACGAGAGATGGCATCAAGCGCACAAAAATCCGCAGGTCCCAAAGACGATGAAAGTGAGGAGGAAGACGAAGATGACGATTATGAAGGAAGAGAAAAGAGCGATTCAGAGGAGGATGAGGATGAGGACGCGGAAGAACATTCTGATGACGACGAAGAAATAGATGCATCAGAGGGTGAGAGTGACGGAACAGTGAGCGAAGAAGATTAGGGGAATAGAAATATTCATGCATTTGGATGTTATTGACCTGGAACTGGAATTCATGTACGAACATCTGTTTGCTGCAGGGTGGCATCCTACGTAAGGATAAATAATAACGTTCAACCTGTGTTCATGCTTATAGTCATAATTTAATATAAAGGGTACACTTATGACGATCTTTCAGCTGCTGCTTGAAAAGTTCCTTACTTGCAAACTCCACATTTCTTTGGGCAATATGCCATAAACTTTGATTTGGTACACTTTTTCCTCCTCTTAGCCCAATCGCAATCTTTCACTTTCCCTTGGTGCTCGAACGACTCTAGGTCGTAGCATTTGCATTCCGCTCCGCAAGTAATTGGGCACAGACTTGAAATCTTTTCAGAGGGATCGTCACCTCTAGCTTGAGAACATTGAGAAATGTCATCAGCAACGCCCTTGCAAAAATTGGTACCTGAACGATCAATATCGCCACACCAAGGGAGTGGGTCACGAGACACACTTGTACTCGTAGACGGAATAGAGGAAGGCGCACGGGACGGTAGTTTCGTTGGAGACCTAGATGGGGAAGTAGTGGGCGCACGGGACGGTAGTTTGGTTGGACTTCTGGTGGGCTGTGCTGATGGAGATCTAGATGGGGAAGGCGTGGGCGCACGGGACGGCAGTTTGGTTGGAGACCTAGATGGGGAAGAAGTGGGGTTTGCAAGGTCAAACTCATTGTTTTGGGGACAATCTTCTCCGAACTTTAGACTCTTTGAGAATTGAAAGGAAAAATCACTTTGTCCAAGACTCACAGGAGTTCCATTGTATGTGATGGAGAAAGATCCATCTCCCCAGCCACAGCAAATACCATCTCCATAGGCATCATTGATAGTGAACTCATAATCACCCTTCGGTACGCAAATCTGACCAGTTCCATACTCCGTCTCAGATTCGATGAAGCCACGACCTACTTCTTGGAGATCACCTGTGCACTTATTTTGAAGTGTCCACGATGTTTCAGATGGATACCGATCGGTGACTACGAGAATGTCCAATACTCGTTCTCCAGGACAGACACTGCACTGCTCACTTTCAAGTGGAGAGTTGGAGCAAACTCCTTCAATGCAAACATCCATAGTGCAATCATCCGAGTCATCGCACGCGGCGTTTGAGGTGCAGTCAGGAGGGCATTCACCGACACAAACACTAATGTTTGCGATTCTAGTTTGCGTGTTGATCGAATTCACTTGTACCGAGAGTTCTTTTCCGCCGTCGAAATTGGAAATTTTGTATGAACTACCGGCCCCAAGTTTTGCCTTGAGCTGAGACTCGGCATAACCAATACCATCGCCAGCCCGAACAACTAGAACTTCATCCCCTCCTTCTTTCGAGCCAGAATTGAAGCCTGCTCTCACATTAAAGTTTATGAAGTAATCCTTTCCACTTGGATCATTTATTTTGATAATCATGGGCGACCCAGGCGAATCGGGGTTATCGATAATGCCAGCCAAGTCACCTTTGTAGAACGGTTCAGAAGAACTCAACGATAAGTGCCTGTTGCTATTCCATCCAAGCTGCCAAAGCTTGGCTGCATTAAAGCACATTTTTGGCCCAGCTTCCTCGCTATATGAATATCCCATCTAATTCTTGTTGTTAGATAGTGTAGCTGACTGTGGTATAATATGAAATGTATCCAATGAAGAGGACTTACCATGCCAGATTGATCCTCGTAATCACCATTGCTGCCTTCACCTTCGTTACTGTGAATTTAATAGTAAACTTTTAGCAAAGAATGCACAATTCTTGTTGGGAACAAACAAATTCATTTCAAATGTCTCACCTGTGTCCAAGATTCAGATTGTGCCCCACCTCATGCATCTGAGCACTCAACATACTGCACCATTCATCGTTGTAGATAGAGTTCCAAGAATCGATATAAGCATATGCAACGCCACTCAAAGTTTTTGGCGGCAAACAGTACATGACATGATCTGCCAGCTCATCGGGCCTTGACACGTCGAATTCTTCATTCAACTGCGCTGTGATCGCGTTACGCATAACTGCATCTCCCTTTCCAGTCGAAGTGTTGACATAAATTGTGGTGGCGCCTTTGCTGATATTTGTGTTTTTTCCAATCTTGTCGTCTGTCTCAACGAACTTCAGCTTCCCGTGAGAGCAAGAGTCATACTGACTCTTCATGTTTACAACTTGGGGGTTGTTCGCATTGTTTCCAAACACGCTGTTGGCAAGATCCTCTACAGACCTTGTTGTTTCCCCGTCCGATGCCACTACTCTTACAACTAGGACCGAAAAGACTCCTTCAAGGACAGCCAAATCGCGGCGAGTAGGAGATTCTTGACCCACTGGTGGACTTGTCATCACAGGTAAATCACTTATTTTGATCTCGGCACGCTCCTCGTCCAAAAAAGTATTCCTTGGCAACTTGATGCGGCTAAATCCGCTTTGAATATGCCCATTTTGCATTTGCTCATAGAGCCAATGATCGGGAACATCAACCGTATAAGACTCTCCAGAATCTATTTCACAGATGAGCCGTGAAGCGCGAGTCAAACCAGATTCAGACTCAAACTGTGCGTCTTGGATTAATCCGAGGCATGGTTTATCCCATCTCTTTAACTTTCTATTCTCCTCGACCTGTAAGAAGTCAAATTCAAACGCAATGAATAATGAGTATTGTAATAATTGGCAACGCAAGGTAATGATAATTCACAATACGAGTAGGTCAGATGTTTTATTCAGTAGTACCATATAACTTACAGATCTCACGGATGGTAGGATGCCGGATAAGAACAAAGCGAAGGAAGATTGCAAAATTTTCATTCTAGTTTCAAACTTTTTTATGTGAGGATCAACTCAGCCACTGTCGTTATAATCTTGTGGAGTTTCAGTCTTGTTGCAGAAATTTAAAATAAGTGGGAACCAAATAAAAGTTTCGTCTGAAAACTCTGTCACACCGTTTTTTGAATTGATATACTTATACATTTCACAGGTTTAGCCAATAACAATGCGCGTTTTATCCGTTTGAAATAATATTCGTAGATGTTTCAAAATTTGAGCTGCTATAATGACAGAGGGTCACGCGAAAGTCACGCCTATTTTGAATTTACACACGACTTGAGATTTTTTGAGAAACATTGATACTCCTTCATGGCCGTTGAAAATGACGTTATAATTGACATTTTCGTAGACTTTTTTGCCGAAGCAAGTGATACCAGGAAGGAAAATCAGCTTTCGCTCACTTTCAAGGCAATGATCACGAGGTGATCCATGATAGTTCCATGCTGCATCAATCCATGTGCTCTCTATCTATCGGAAATCCAACAAGGCGCCTGATATGCGTCCATTCATCCGCCCAAATAATCCAACCTACCGGAATTTGCACAATGAGGCTGATGAGATATCCAACAATGACTTCCCCAACTGTGTGAAAGTATGCCGCCGTGCTATGTATAGCAAGAAGCGTGATGATATTCAAGTATAGGAACACCAATAACAAAAATATCGGCAGGACAGTGTTGAAGAAAAACCGAATCAACGTATTCTTTTTTTCTGCTGATAACCTCTTCCTGTCATCCTGTTCTTTGTTCCCTGCTGTTGTTCTCCAATGGTGCACTGCGTCTGGCAAGAACGGAAACAGGAAGCAAAACGACGCCTCAAATATCATGGAAGGTAAAGAATGCGAGAAGAAAAGTACCACGTGATCCGAGAAATCAAACGGTGCTCCATAGCATGAATTTTCTTCGATTTTGCTTGCTTGCCAACTCTTTAACAAGGGCGTATACCAGCACGAACCTATATCAGAAGTTTCCCTGCCAATACCAGGTATACTGCTGCTCAAGACTGTATCCTCTACAAAATTGAGAAATACATATAGTCCCCACCCTCTAAAATGAAATATTAGAATGACGAAAATCAAGCGTTTGGTAGTTGTCCACATATCGTGTGGATGAGGATGAGGCCGGTTAGATAATTTGCCAAAGAGTCCAATGATTATTCTGAGGCCAATGGGTATAAGCGGCAGCAGCCATGAATCTGGATAGCGGGTAATGGAGCGAGAGAGAGGAATGGATCTTATCTGCTCGAATGTTGGTCATCATATTTGAAGAGCAAACGCATTCTATTTAGTATTGATTGTTTTTGTGGAGAAAGTACAAATTCGTCACGAAATGAAAAAAACTCACCTTTGAATTGCATAGAAATCCTTCATAGGAAAATAACTGTAACCACTCGTCTAGATAATCATTGCAACAAATCATGGCCCCATCTTCCTCTGGAGACGACGAGTAAACATTGACATAAAGCTTTTTGCAGTCCATTGACGCTTTCACAGGATCGGCAACAATATATTTCCTGGCAAAACAGTAAAATAAGAGAAAGCGATGGTGAGCACAACGAGCCTGGAAACGCTTAAAACATATTCAATCTTATAATCGGCGACAAATTTGCGAACCCAGTAAACTATGAACCGTAAATTGTAACTCACCGTCCACCACCGTTGCACATAATACCAAAGCAAAGCACCATCAAACCAATCGAGAAGTGAATCTTCCACATGAATCCCACTGCTTTCCTCGCATCTTTTCTATTTGTATTTGCATCTTCACCAGTCATATTTTCCTTTTCTGTTTCTTCTTGGAATTGGCAGTTTAGGAGAGGGAGTGCTTCTTCTTCGGCAGCTTCCAGCATGTATGATTGCAGATTGCAGATTGAAGATGATAATATAGATTGCTTGCTTAAAAAACTCACTGTTCTTGTTTCCTTCTCTTCTTTAACTCTTTTGAAAATGTCATCCCTCATTTTTTGGATTGGAGGAAAACGCACGATGATGCAACAAATCGACCGACAAAGCACTCCAACCAATTATTGTTATTGTTATCATCACATCATCCCAGCATTAATTAGTCTATGCTAGTATAGTAGGACAGCTGAAGCAATCGATCTTTCTCTTTCTCTCAAGAAACAGATTAAGAGTTGAACTGAACTGAACCAGTCATTCATTCCAACCTAGTCTACTAAAAGAGTTGTTTCTCAATAGTACAGTATTCAACATTCAACATGAAGCTCTCCATAACGAGGACCTTACCACTACATGTATCCTTATTTCTACTACTACTAGTAATCCTCCTATCATCGTCCAACAAACAATCCAATATCAATGTAAATGCACTCGAAGCATCCTTCACCCACGCACCTGATAAAGACACTGGAAGCACAGATGGTCCTCTACCACAATCACAAAACCAGCGCAACCAGCTCCTCGAACTCGACCAACAAATTACCCAATCCCCCAACCCCACTGAAACACTCCAACGAGTTGCCGAAGCGAATGGAATGGATCCTGCCGAATTAGGAGATTTACTTATGCGAAATCGCAGAGATATGGAAATGGCTACTGGTGGTGGAGGTCCTGCTAATGCGAATGCTGGCGGTGGAGCTGGTGGAGGAATGGTGAATTCCCTCCCGCGAAAAATGATCCAGTTGGTCATGGCGTTGGTACTCATGGCTTGTAAATCTGCCAGTGCCCATCCTCGTTCGGCAACATTGGTGACATTGGCATTCTTGTCCATGGTATATGTGCTTTATTCGGCTCCTAGGAATGGGATCCTCATTTCGGGCAAACGCGGGATATTCAGTTCGGGCATGACGACGATTTTGCCTCCACCGACGCAATACCTTTCGGATTTCACGATGAGTGATAAATTTGGACGGTTGCAGGGGAGTATGTCTCGTAAGTCTGGTTCTAGTTCTAGTTCTGCTTCTGGGTTCAAGAATGGAGCATTGTCCAAGGTATTCCAGAATGATAATGATAATGACAATGACATTGAAGAAGAACGGGAAGGGGATGGGGTACACATTGCTTCATTGTCGAATAAGGAGAAGAAAAAGATTTCACTCGCCTTGACTGCGAGAAAGACCGTTCCGTTCGAGGTATTGCTTCCATCTGAAGAAGATTTGGAACTCCTCTATGAAAAAGAAAAAGAGTCCAAGGAGTATACATACAATATTGAAAATGGAAATGAGGAGGAACGTATGCAGTTGGTGGAAGAAAAGGCATGGGAGGATTCGATTGAGTTGGCGTTTAATTCTGCAGAGAGTATCATTGCCGCCAGACGTTTTACGGAATACATTGCATCTCCTTCTCAGAGGGTCAAATTTGTAGCAAGGGGTTCCGGTTCCAGTTCCAGTGACAAGAAAGATAAGGCGGTCTTGGTTATGAAATCCATGGGGGATTGGAGGAGGTATGGAATTCAGCCGCTCAGGGTTGCATCAGAGGAGAAATCAACAAATGTTGCATCGGTTATTTACTATACACTGGTAGGCGGACATTTTGACGGGGAACTCAAAGTCTCAGTGAGAAAAGATGCGGATGCATCCGACCCGAGCATCACCGTCATTGTGACATTATTAATTGGCAAGGGGGGACGAAAAGTGAATGCCAAGCTTGCTTCCAAAATGACATTATTGCTAGCGGACTCGATTGCAACTTCCACATTGACGGCAGCGAAGCAGACTCTGTCGAGAAAGATGCAGAGTACGATATACAGGGGGAAGGCCAAGTCGAGAGCGTCGGAGAAGCGGCATGTTACGTTTGATAATATCAAAAAGATGGAAGAGATGGCGGAAGATAGGAGGAGGAGATGGCAGAGGAATAATAAGGGTTCGGGTGGGTCTTATCGGCCAACGGGTTGCAGACCTCCTGATGGAGGGCCTAGATTTGGGTGTTAGTTAGACTACAGTACCTGCTTAGTGTTAGTAGTATCTGCTGTAGGCATTGACTACTGCAAAACTTAATCGGAGTTGTAAAACTTCCATCGTGTACTAGCTAGTCGTGTCAACATCTCCTTTGGAACTCACTGAAATACTTTTCAATCTGTATTTTTCATGTGTGATTTATTTTTTGAATTCCAAAAGAATCGTGTTCGACTGAACCT
>Ga0115005_10002766_pt1 | contig 13988 bp, 10 predicted proteins | sample ArcOceMetagenome_FD_87163 | JGI IMG/M metagenome (GOLD analysis project Ga0115005, IMG submission 87163) | Marine eukaryotic phytoplankton communities from Arctic Ocean - Arctic Ocean - Greenland ARC118M Metagenome | ecosystem: Environmental > Aquatic > Marine > Oceanic | place: Arctic Ocean... | reverse complement strand
TCTTGTCCTCTGTGATGGATACCTGTAGCACAGCCGGAGAACATGGGCTTGCACTTCTGTGCACTCAAACAGGTGACTTTTCTCAGATGAATGAAAGTGACTATTCCAAACAAAGCACAATGGTAGACAAACTACTTGCTAACCAGCCGTCGCTATATCACAGCACCCGACTGTTAAATTCTACACTGGTTGCATTGGAGGGTCTGCGTTGCTCAATAGATGCATATTCTCTTTACTCCAGGGTCGAAAGCACCCATGAAGATGGTATAAAAGAAATGGTTCGACTTCCTAAAAGTAGAATTGAGATGAACACATGTTGGCGAGAAACATATCACCATATCGACCGTCTACTTTTTGCTGCACATATAATAAATCGCACACGCCATGAGATCTCTGAAGAAGATAAATACAATTTGTCACTCGGCACCGCACTCATGCTGAAATGTGCAACGGAATCAGGCCAAGTAAATGCTGGGATCGAAGTTGCCAAAACAGTGGCATCATGTGTAAATCAACAAAAGTCGAAAAAATCCATGAAAGATACTGTCAAGTCTCTTTTTGGACTTGAAGAAATAAAGACCGAACCGGACATTACGTTTTGGTTTTCTTCTGACGAATTATTTTCAGCCACCATTGCAGCACACAGTATTAAATACAGTGTTGACGATGCTCTTGCTACTTTTTTTGCCAAGTGGGATTCCACGGAATTCAAGCAAGTTTCAGCCGACGGAATTGGCAAAGGCTCTTGGATAAAAACACCCAACACGTCTCTGGAGCTACTTGTTGGAAAAGGGGACTTAGACCAGGCACACAAACTTTTTGATACATTAAATCGTCATTCTCGAACACCAGATTCATACTTGATTATGGCGAATGGTTACAAGAAACACGAACGGTGGAATGATGTTGCTATTTGCTATTTTGCTGCGAAAAAGGATGGATGTCTATCAGAAGCATTATGCTTTCTCGCTATGGAGGGTATCGCAGAAAGCACTGTTAGTGGGAAAGTCAAGGTTCTTAGATCAGTTGCAAATGAGGCGGCTATAATTAAAGGCGTGAAAACTGGTGCATGGATCGTTGACAACTACTGGGTTCTCAAGAGGCACCTGGGCTTTCATTACGCTCGGTTACTCATGTGGTGGAATGATCCGAATGAAACTCAGCAGCAAGAGTTCAGACTTGCAAGTCAGCATTTGAGCTCAAGCGAAAAGAACAATCTTCGGGTGGATTTCGATGCGTTAAAGACTATCATCGCTTTGGCTAGGCATCAAGAGATTGGCGAAAAAGAAGATAGAATCGGAAACGGTAATGAACATCTTCACCCGCCATCAGTGGTTTACAAGGCTTTGTTGGAAATACACGAAGCAGATCACAATGAAAGATCTGAACTGCTTCTGAAAGGTATGTTATATCTATCCAAGACGAATTCAAAAACAGAATGTGCTCAATACTTGGAACACATTGAGTCCAATAGTATCAGCATAGACGAGCAAATGCTATTTTTAGCGAGAACAACAGCAGGATTCGAGTCTATCTAGCTACATACGTGTGTAGCGTAATGTGTACAAGTTCAAAGTTCAAAGTACACCCATAATGTTGAATGTTGTTTGAGATGCATTTTTGTACACTATTTTGTGAACACTGTACTGTACATACACGCGAGCACGCCGCGTACGCTACGAGTACTTGTAGTAAGTGACGGTACTTTGCGTGTGTATGTACGACGTTGAACGATTATTTTTTCCCGCGAATGAATCAATCAATCGAAGAGACATTCAGTCCCACATTCATTTTGAGTGAGAAACAAAAATCGATGTCACCCGAGAGACGGTTATTTACACCAACCGGGCGGGGTACGTCATCCGAGAACGGACATCATCGCACTTGCTTGATTGACTGACCTCTTCTCTATCTACCGTACAGTACCTACCTACACGCACCGGTATCATACATCTTCTTCCTGTATGTATGCAAGGAAAGCCTCTACTACTCCAACACCAACCTGAAAAAGCATCCGTTGACCTTACAATCATTTAGCAACGAAGGCTGCACCTTAGTCTAGAATGAAGCTGCTTCTATGCCAAGCTGTTTTATCAATCGCTCTTCAACCAGTTCGAAGTGGGTGGGTTGATCCAGATACAGAACCCGCTTTCCAGAGCACGGTCGCACACTCTGTTGGCGATGACAGAGAATATGAACTTGTAAGTTTTATGCTTTGGCCACACACTTATTACTGTTCACATCCATTCTTGTGACTCATTTATTTGTTTTGATAGGTTTTTTCTGATGAATTTGAGACTGAAGGGCGCTCATTTGCCGACGGAGAAGATTCTCGATGGACTGCGTTGGACAAAAATGACTGTAAGTAGGTCGTAATTACTTTTCTTCTCATTTCTCTCTGATAGATATGCAACTCAAAGGATGATATAATCGCTGCTTAAATCCAATTTAGATACGAACGATGCACTCCATTTTTACAGAAGTGACAACGTTATAACTACAAATGGTGTTTTGAATATCACAACAAGTCTCGAAGACAATACCTATAAAGCCTTCAATGAAAAGACGAAGAAATTTTATTCTGATACAAAGAATGTCCAATCAAGCATGATTCAGGGATGGAATAAATTTTGTATTACTGGAGGTATTATAGAATTTTCTGCGAAGTTACCTGGCAGAGGCGCCGTAGGTGGCTTGTGGCCTGCATGTAAGTAGTTCAATTTTGATTTTGTCAGTCGCTTTTCAATCATTTCTATACTTTTCTCACAGTTGACAAACCCTCCGGTAATTGGTCGTTCAGTTTGGTTGCTCGGGAACCTAGCTAGAGCAACATATATTGGATCAACGAACTGGGTTTGGCCATTTAGCAACGATGTTTGCGATGTTTCGAAAATGTATGAACAGGAAATTGGCCCATGTAGAAAAGTGAGTCATTATGGTATGCAACCTGGAGTTGGACGCGGTGCTCCAGAAATTGACATACTAGAAACCATGGGAGGAGAAAAGGGAAAGCTGCCGAACAGTGCTGTACAGAGACCTTACTTTTCAACATCGTTACAGGTAAGAAAAATAGATTTGTAGAGATATGTTTGTTGAAAATAAAATCTCACGTACCTTTGCCCATAAGATTGCTCCTGGAATTTCAAAGAATAGACCCCAAATGTCAAAACTGCCAAAGCCTGTAAGTTCTTTTTGAACCAATTTATTGCAAGAGTACAGGGCAATAATTTAATTCTCACCTCACAATGTTTTTTTGATAAAGGGGCGCTGGTATGAAGGAATGGAGTATGGAAACAAAACAGTCTTAAATCCGTTTTTCTATGGAGTAACTCTTATTCATACTCCGAAGGAATACACCTATCAGTCGGATGCTATCTCAGCAAATACTCAACTAGATGAATCGTACTTCGAAAATCAAAATATATACAGAGTTGAATGGGAACCGCCATCACCAGGGAAGTCAGATGGTTACGTAAAATGGTATATGAATGGCAATTTTGTTTTTGGAATTCATGGGGAAAATCTAAATATTACCGGGACCAGTATTCCCAGCGAACCAATGTCTCTCATCATGAATACAGCAGTAGCAAAATCATGGGGGTTTCCATTGCCTTGTCCGGAGGGTTGCGATTGCGATTGTTATGAATGCGGAAACCCCGATTGTGATTGCACATTACCAACAGGATATTGCGATATGTTCCCAGCCCATTTCGAGATTGATTATGTAAGGGTATGGCAAGCAAAAAATGAACCGAACCATCAGCTGGGCTGTTCAACAAAAGACCGTCCCTCAGAACAATTCATTAAGGGGCACAAAAAGAGATATATGGAAGAAGGCGATAAAGAACCATTGCTACCTATTAAGAACGGAGGTGCATTATGTTCGTCTGATTTGGAGTGTGGTGGTAAAAAACGTGGGAGATGCAATGAGGATGGTGTTTGTGAATGTAACGAAGCGTTCGCAGGGTCTTCGTGCTTATCTCATTTCGGATTTGATGATCACAAGTATAGCGAGATTGACAACACCCTGGAAGGTAAGTAGATGTTGCCAACTTTATATCTTGTCTTCCCACTCCTGCACTGACAATGTCTATCCTACAGTATCTTTATTGCTGTTACCACACAACTTCATTTTTGCGTTCAGCATTTTGCTTACTGGATTTTGCGCATTTTTCATAATGACCGTGATGCAACGCACCCGGGCAGCCAAAGATGCCATGAGTGAAATGTCGCACGTATTGACACCACGAACGAGTGACCTGAGAACAACATATCAAAGCATAAAAGAATCGGATCTGCCTCCTGGCCAACAAAAACCCGTCTCATACTGTTTGATTGATGGAAGAATGATTGATGAATAAAAATGAAAGCACAATCCACAAGGGACACGACGATCAGTCAAAATAAGAAAAATATTAAAATCACATTGCTACAAAAAGTTAAAGCCGGCATTGTTTTTCTCTTTTCCTTCACGTACTGATGTAACCCAGTGCTGGTACTGTACGTACGTGGTGTGGTCTTGTGTACCGGTAGATTAGACAGTCGACAATCATAAAGCCACTTCAAAACACCAAATACATTGCCGATGCGGATAGAATTCGAAAACAGAACACGGCGCAAATTATTTCACTGCCACCACAGTGATAAACAACCACACAACTCTATCCAACCAAAAACTCTTTACCTCTCCTCCTCTACCCTGAACTCTGAAAGCATCATCATACCCTATCATCATCGATTGATTGAGTATTCATCTTTTGCTGTGCTACGGTGTAGCCAGTTTCAATATCAGCTTGAATTTTTGCGTTATTGTTATTGAATTCTAGCTACGAAATAAAGCTTGCCCTCAAATCACATCTCACTTGATCCACAAAAATGGCACCATCCTCAGGTTATTCTCGTTGCCAGTCCTGGGTCCTTCTCTTATCATATATAGCCACTTGTGGATCCTTTCACTTTGCTTCCACCGAGAGGTCTCATCATTATGGTGTCAATAAACACTTTGTCACTGCATTTGCATCAAAGTCATTTTCTTTGCCCGAATCCAACGAGGCTTGTCAGCCATTATTTCCTGCTGCCAATCCACACGAAATCCTTAATCCATTGACTGGAAGGATGATAAAGCAGCAAAGTGGCACAGAAAATAAAAAATCAAGGTGGTATCACTTCATGTACGAGATTGGAGGCTATATTGCTTACCGATCTACTCTTGCACCTCTTGAGCTCAAAAGGTTAATAACTTGGGAACAAGAAGAACTTGAAACTGATATTCACAAAAAATCAAACAGTTATTGTGATAACAATTCAGATAGTTTATGGTACCACGTATCTCCCTCTTTTGATGCAGTTGACGAAGCTCGGGAAAGTATAGAAACTAAAGATGTTCCGTATCTGGATCAGATACTATTCGTTCACAAACCGGCAAATTTACTGACACTCCCAGGCATTGACGAGCCCAATTGTCTCGCAATCCATGTCAACAAATGGCTTTTCTCTAATAGTGATACTACTTCCTTGCTCAAAATTGCAGAGAAGAGTGCCAAACGTAACGTCCGAACCCAATCAAAGAAAAAAAGGCAAAAGAAAAAGACATTCGTTCCACGTCCATGCCATCGCCTTGACCGAGACACAAGTGGAGTGATGGTTATTGCACTAACACCTGATGCAATCCGAACCACCTCAGCGCTGTTTGAAGAACGCTTTGTACAAAAACACTACGTTGCTCTTGTAGCTGGACACTTGGAAAATGACACCGGGTTTTGTGAGTATTCCATTGGGAAGGTTTATAATCCTCAAAATGATCACAACGAATTTCGGTGTCATATTCAAAAGTCAATTTTACAGCACAAGCAAGCTGGGTCAATCAGAAAGGTTTCTTGTGATGATTTGACTAAATTTACTGAGAACAGCCTACGTAGTGCAAAAACGGAATGGGCCGTATCCAAGAGGTTTACGATAGATCTTGGTGATGGAACAAAGGCAAAATACTCTCGTGTTGTGCTCAAACCAAAAACTGGTAGAGGGCATCAATTGAGGCTACATATGGCTTCTTTAGGTCACCCTATTTTAGGAGATACTCTGCATGCACCTTCTAGTGTTGCTTCTGTGACCCCAAGATTGTGTTTGCATGCCGAGAAGCTTGAGATTGACGTCCAAACGCTCACAAATGGCGGTGGTCTGCAGAAAGGCAGGATTGTTGCAACATCCATTCCTCCTTTTTGAGATAGTGTATGGTCTATGATTTGAATTATCTTCAAAATAACATTGACATAGTGCAATGTGATAGTTTGGTCGTTTCAGTGATGTGTTCGGTTCTTACCCAAGTGTCTACCGGCTCATATACGCGCGATTCCAGTTCCTCTTCCTAACAAAGTATGACGGAGGTGGTATAGATGACAAGTATGTGCGATCCGATTTCGGCAGGAATCTACATAGTTTACCAAAGCACGAGACAATAGAAAATAATACACGTACACGTACACGTAGTGCCATAAACTAGTCAGATTTCTTTGTGCCAATATATCGTAGCCCGCTTGAAAGAGACTGGAGGAATGTTACCCAGATACGAGTAATCTCTTCGTTTCTATCAATCAGCAAAGCAAGAAGTACAGTACACAGTACATTCTCAAATGGGAATGCGCGCGCCACCAAATTTGAAAATGTTGCTATTTTGGCGATTTGTTTTTATTAAAAGGCCTTTCTCCATCTAAACAGAAGTAATTCAAAATCTGTGCCGATGAAAGACAACGGTGACAAACGGTCACGAACCAATCCACCCACAATTTGGTACAAGGTCAAGACAAGGTACAAGTAAATACAGTATTACTGTGATCCAACTTTGCACAGTTCTTCTCATGTTGAAGTCGCATCTAATAAATCTTCCAGCAGGCCCGCTGGGAATCGTCATCGCCAGAGATTCTTTTGGAAGGTGTATCGTCCGATCAAAAAGCAACCTAGCATCGCAATTGCTTGTTGGGGATATCATCGATGTCGTCAATACCATCCAGCTCACCGATACAAAAGGTGGACCATCTGTTTGGGGGAAGATATTTCGTGATCTAGCCAATTTTCCTCGCGAAATAATTATTCGAAGGCCAATGCCTGTTTCTTCACCCGGAGCTACTTACACAGGCACACATACTGCACTAGCGAATCCTCGATCAAATCCAGACAACAATCCGAAGGAAAGGCAAACATCCAACAGCACTGTTCCAACCTCTATTTCTTCAAAGGGTGCACTATTTGGTACAATGGCACCGTTGACTTCAGAGCCATTAGAAAGGCCTCTATTCAAGCAACTTTCTACCAATATCCCAAGGAGTGGACTACTTGGAACAAATACTTCAGCACCGGTGATTTCAAAGCCATTAGAAAGGCCTCCATTGAAACAAGTTTCTACCAATATTCCATGTGGTGGACTACTTGGAACAAACACTTCAGCACCGGCGACTTTCAAGCCATTAGAAAGGCCTCCATTGAAACAAGTCCCTACCAATATGCCACCAAATATTAAGGAGAAGCCGAAAGTAGCCGAGATTGCATTTGAGAAAAAGAAGCCAGTTCAATTTTTTTCACAATTACCCACATACAGGATGCCTCTAAATAAATACCCCTCGCCGGGCAGTGTATGCCGTCGCCAGGCCTACTATGCCACACTCAATAATGATTCCTACGCCTCTATTGCGGCAAAACTTGGTATTGGTAGCTGGAAGGATCTCCACCTCATTCAAGAGAATTTTGATCGTTATGGCAAAGTGTCATCGAAATCTCAATTCTTTAAAAACACATTAATTCGTATTCCAACTGAAAAGTGTGAGCAATGGAGATTGAAAAATTTGGGTGGAAAAAAGGAACAGAAGAATATCCATTTACCGGTAAAGACTTCACAGGAGCCCAACGCATACCTCGAAAAGATCCGTGCAAAGCGAAAGAGGAATGCCGAAATGTTGAGGAGTCTGGGTTTGGGATCTCCACCCGCTCCTAAGAAGAGAGTATCGACCGAACAGAAGGAGGTTGCAATGCAGTCGAAATTGAAAGCTAAGGGTAAGAAAAGGCCTTCAAACCGGCTGGCAACTTCCAAAGCCAAGAAGGCAAAGAAAATTGAGGATTATAGCTGCTATGTGGGGAAGCGGGTAGCAAAGAACGCTAAGGGTAAGAAAAGGCCTTTAAAACGGCTAGCAACTTCCAAAGCCAAGAAGGCAAAGAAAGTGGAGGATTATAGCTGCTATGTGGGGAAGCGGGTAGCAAAGGTTTTTTCTGAACCCGATGAGGATGGAAATTGTACGTATAGGGGGATGGTTCTGAACTGGGTTGTTGATGAAGGTGCTGTTCCGTATTTTCGTGTATTGTACTCAGATGGCGATGAAGAGGATGTCGGATTGGATGATTTGAAAGGTGCGTAAAGAATTGAGTGGGAGAGAGGTACTTTACTGAATTTAACTGACAATTTTATTATCGTACAATTCCATGCGACAGCCATGTTTGATCTTTTCAAGAGTGTGGGGCCGAAGCCATCGACGAATATTCGAACGATTACTGAGTCGGTTGCCATTAGATTGGCATCTAGCTGATGTGCCAGAATGTTGATTACTTGCAAGTTGCCGAGACTTTGCGCATAAAAGCATTTTTTCTGGAAATTTGTGTCTCCGAACAATGTTCCTATTGAGATGAGAGAGAGAGAGAAGGTGCCAATTGTAAAAGCTGAATTTCATTGGAAAATGCGAAATTTGTTTCCTCCATAAGGTGGAAGACTATGTGTGACGTTCGCATTACTTTAAACCGAGGTGCCGGAAAAGTTGCTACCTATTCATGCCATTTCAAGCAACTTATATTTTGTTCAAAAACATTTCGGATGTTGGTGTGTACTATCCTGAAACAAATGGAAAGAAAGAGAGAGAAAGTACCGTTTGTATCGGGTACTATTCTTTTTGTTTTCGATATATGTCATTGGGATATGCTGAAGGCATTGACCCATATATTGAAATAATACTTAACTTTTGTATCGATCAACTACACTCTTACTTTATGTTGCATATACAGTCTAACTACAATATTGCAAGCTCCACAAAGTCCGGTTTCTCTCTCATCAAAGTGTAAACCGCATCCAATTGCAGATGATCTTGATTTTGAACGAAGCCCCAATCTTCAAACTGCTTCGAAAAAGCATGCTCTTTATCAGCGTTCAATTCCTTCCTTTTGGGGGTTGCTGCGAGCATAAATGGATAGAGCCCAGTTCTTGAATCAGGTACCTCGAGAGCATTTGGATTAGCTGCAACGATTTCACAAAATAATTTAGCACTGAGTACTGCATACTCCGCCACCTTCCCTAGTAAAAGATCTCCACTACCACCATCTTTAACTTTTGTACAACTTGGATATCTACGAAGCATCATGCTCATGATTTGTTCTCTGTGTCTTGCAGCGCTATTTGCCAAATGAAAGATTGGAAGACATTTCGACCTCTTATCAAAACATCGTATGGCACCAGGATCCCGGTCAAGGGTCAAATCAACAATTTCATATGGGACGTTAGTTTGAAGCATCAGATGCAAGATACTCTTCATATCATTGTCTTCGCCTTTCTTCTCTACTAGCTCGTCGTCATCGTCATCCTTATCATCATCCTTATCCAATCCGTCCGTCAGAACCGAACAGGTTTTGTAGATTCGCAATATTAGAACTAATGTTCTCCACAAAGATTTCTTGATTTCTTTCTTTCTATCCCTTATCGAGCATTCTATACATTTTATGTATCTAGCGTAAACCAAGTCTAGGGGATTATCGCCAGCTTTGTTGCGACAATGGACAACCTTGGGACATTTACGTACCAATTCTTTGACTACCTCATATGGTCTGATTCTATGCTTTATTGCAGCATGGACAGGAGTACAACCTGTCCGGTTTGTTGCCAAAACAATGTCTGAACTATCGGATAATAACACTCGGACCACTTCCACAGGACAACGAAATTCAATAGCCTGATGCAATGGTGTGGCACCGCTATCATCAACCATTTTCACTACTGAAGGATCTCCCTTCATTAGGCAATTTATAATGTCAATATCAGAATTGTTTTTTATAGCGATTTGAAGCGGCGTATCACCAGACCCCCTGATCGCAAGGCTTTGAGGATAGGCTACAAACGCTTGAATTGAGAGTTTTTAGATTTCCGCATATATTCTGAAATTTGTCTAAGTTTCTTACCTTCGAGGAGGGTATGGATAACATTTAAGGATCCACCACATTCAACAGCTAAACTTAAAGGAGTCTTTCCAGCTCTAGAGAAAATACCAGCTCCGTCCCTGAATGCTTCAATCAAATCCTGCACAATGACAGCTCTATCTTGATCAAAGTCGCCCATACATGCAACATGCAAAGGCAAATTATGAGCATTATCTGTCACCTCTGCAGATTTTTCACATCGATGCAATAAATAGCGCATGACATCCAAGGCCGCATGGTTCGCAAGGCTGGCATGAATAGGGATTCTACCGTGATTATCCTTCTTTAACAAAAAAGATTCAATATGTGCGTCATCATTTCCAGACGATGTTAACAGGACCCTTACAACTTGCAAAGGAGGTCGCTTTGCACATGCGCAGTGTAAAGCTGTCCTTCCTCGATTGTCCAATAATGATATTTCCTCTGGGTTTGATAAAGCCCGTTGTAGAACTTGCCGCCAAGATGCTTCCAAATGGCCGCGCGCGACACCAGCATCTCGATTGACAAATATTCTACTGCAGGACGGAATAGAGAGAATGAGATCGTGAAGAGTACTGGATGTTTGATCCCATGCTCTACCGGTTCCTTTGGTTTGCCGCAGTTTCACAAGTTTTAAATCGTTCGATTTCATCCACATTTTAATTATGAAAACAGGTGTCGTGCATAGATGATTGAGAGAGGATTGGAACCCAGTTGTGTCCGGTTTGTGAGAAGTTTCGCCTGTTTTAATGTCACTTCCTATTCCATCCAGGTTGTCACTGTATCATATCATGCAGCATGTATCGTTCCTGTCGCTTATCGATGGTAGATAGATGGTGCAAGTACTGCATGTAACCATGTGAATAAAAGTTGCATCTGTTATCATTGATCCTTTGGTGGTTTTACAGATTTAAAAAAGTACCCCCATACGAATATCATTATCCATCCAAATCATTGGAACTACCAATCGGATATGGATAGGTATTGTTGCTCGGGGATTAAAACTTTAACTTATTCTCAGTCATGAGTGAGCAGGATGAGGTCACGACAGCGCACTCACTAACAACCAACAGCACGCACCAAGCTTGCAAGCACCAAGCCAAACACAAATCCTCGTCAAAAAATACTACTGTATACAAGTACACACACGTGCATCATACTTGAATGTACGAGTAACCAAGTAATATGCCTCTAGTCAAACTATTTGCTCGTCAGACCCTATCTAAACCAATCAATCTTGCTTCTCTTCAATCCAAGTTGTGTTCAATTTGGAATACTAAACCAAACACAACAAAATTGATACTGACGCGCGTTGATGACTGGACGGACGAGAGCTTCCAGGAAGATGTTTACGTGGATATTCGCGCTTATGGGAAAGCAGAAAGAACCAGAGAGATGGTACTAGATGGCATGCAAAAGGTTCAGAGTGCTTTTGGTGAGGAGGGGCTTATAGCCAATGTTCGATTGGAAACCTATGATGGTGAGAAATATTTCCATGTCCCTCCAAAGGATGATGCTGATGCGGCAAGCAAGTAAAATTTCAAACGGGCTGCATGTTTTATAATAAACTAAGTTTTGGTATCCGTCAGCAAAGTTGAAATAAGAGCTTCCCAGAGAATGATGGCCATTTGCACATGTACGTGTAGGGGCTTTCTCAATATTTTCATCCATCCGAAGCATCATCACTGTGTCCTCGTATGTTCGAATAGTGAGGATAAACCACTATATCTTAAAAAAAGTTTTTTTTTTAATTTTCAGTAAATTCAAAATCCTAGGGGTGCTGTACTGACAGAATTGCCGCACGGGGCGTTCATAAGTTGCGTGATGGGATGGTCCAACGGTAACATGGGTATGTACTGGCTTTATTTGGGCTTCATACTATTCTAGGACTTTCTCTCGCGTTGATGAATACCCTTCTTTCTCATCAATATCAGAGCTTCCTTGATTTTCCTCAAGATGTACCATGTCGCTGCGAATCGGGCTTCTGTGTTCAACACTCTTGCCATATCAACAGGATCGGTCTCGTTCTTGTGTTCTTTACTTATGGTTCTCTGCATTAAATGTTCCAAAAAGTCTGCATCCACTTCGTACCGCCGATTAATCTATAAGTTAAGTATAGCAGACATGGCCCTGTCAGTGGCATGCTTTACAGGTCCATTTTCCTCTCCTCAAGGAACAGATCAGGCAGTGTGGGGGGTTAGTAATGAGGCGACCTGTTCCCTGAACGCTTTTTCTTTATTTATGTCGGGTTCTATTGGCGTTGCCTCGTGTATGCTAGCGTTGTGCTTTTACTATCTCCATCGCCTAAAAGAAAAGAAGGATGATGCCTACAGTCGTAGGGTTGGAAAAAGATTCCAAACAATTGTTATCATTTGGATCGTTGTTTCCAACATCACCTGTTGGGCTACAGGAGCGTTCAACCCGGATCACACTGGAACTTATTGCCTCATCAACGAGTCGCCTATTGGTTGTGATGATGAACCGGATGTGTATGGCGAATGTAAAAGGGGGAAACACTCACATTTGATAGGCATTGTAGTGTTATTCATGCCTTGGGTACTCAGCTTCTTTGGGATGCTTTATTGCATGGTGTCCCTTGTTTGGCATGCCAAATCGAAGTTAATCTTTTCGGGAGGAATAGATGTTCCGCCAAAGGTTCCACATGCTCAGGATGTATCTCTCTCTCAGAATTCACGTGACATGATGCCATCGATCACTTCCATTGAGAAGTAAGGGGGGGGGAATGGCATTAGCAATCAATCAGAGGAGAAACTTTTTTACAACTCTATCAGAGAGAAGTAGTGCTACAAGCAATCTCATGTATTGGGGGGGTTCACGTGTTATTGTTTTCGACGCCTTTCATTGAAATATTCTATTGCAAACCTCCTGCGCTTCTTACCAGTGTGATGTTTTTCCCCTTCCCACTGGGCGGTCTATTCAACATTGTTGTGTATACAAGGCCAAAAGTAGCAGCACAAATGAGAACCGGAGATTCTTGGATTCGGTCGTTTCGTGTGGTATTAATGGCAGGTGGTGATCTCCCAGAGAATAGCCCTAAAGGTTCTGCTGGCAGTAAACTCAGAAATCATGCAGCCCCAATGAAGAATCAGTGTAACGTACGGGGAAACATGTCAGAGAACCTTTCTAAAGAAATCCTTGGAGGGAATCTAAATGGTGTTTCTATGTGCTGAATGGTGGAGAGGCTCCTCCTGCGTTTACTTGATTTGAAACATTAGATAGTTAAAACGAAACTATATAAATTGTTGGTGGAACAGCATGGTCCTTCGGGAACGTCTGGGGTACTGGTTCACCTAGGCTTCCATCCGTCACAAAGCTTGGTGCTACGCTTCAAGTTTATTATCACCTTGGTGAATTGCCTTCTGCGGCGTGGAATGCTGTTTGTCTTGGGCTGGATAGAGCAGAGAAGGCCAGCGGGAAAAATTTGAACCCCTCTGCTATCAAGAGATTGATGGACAGTGCAAAGGCCGAAGCAAAGTTTGTAAGCAATTTAGATAAGAAGCAAAGAGAGTTGACTTAATGAGAGAAAAGAAAGCGGAAATATTATAACCGTGACGCGTACGTGTACGGTTATTTTAATTATATCCAAATCAAATCAAAAAATATAACATACCTTTCAGCACGCACGCACGTACGTACGAAAAGGGAAAGGCCTCCTATCAATATGTACTATCCATTATTCTTCATCATCCTCAACATTCTTGCGCTTGATTAGATACAATTTTTTGAAATAAATTGCTATTTGCTATCATCTATCATCCGAGTGAGTG
>Ga0115005_10002764_pt1 | contig 13990 bp, 12 predicted proteins | sample ArcOceMetagenome_FD_87163 | JGI IMG/M metagenome (GOLD analysis project Ga0115005, IMG submission 87163) | Marine eukaryotic phytoplankton communities from Arctic Ocean - Arctic Ocean - Greenland ARC118M Metagenome | ecosystem: Environmental > Aquatic > Marine > Oceanic | place: Arctic Ocean... | reverse complement strand
CGATGTTTAAAAAGATGTGCCGTTGTATCGGATAAAAATTACAATCCCACCTAAAAAAAACATATCCTGGCTATTTTTTTCAGTGCGGCTGTGGTGAGCTAATGTGCGGCTGTGGTGATCCCCGTGCGGTCTGCGCCGACAACCCCAATCGGACGGAGAGAGGCCTGATTGAAGTTAAGTTTTAAGTTGAAGAAAGCGGTCGTAAATACTTTGGAGTACTAGCTAGCACTCAAATTCGTACACCTGCAAACATAAAAAAAATCTGAATCAATCCATCCAGATAATCAACAACAATCGCTTCTTCAAAACTGCTATATTACTACGCTCACGTACCAGTAGAACATCAATATCATGGAAACGGAAGCCCAAGAATTTATTGAAGGTCTTGTCAATTCCAGAGCAAAAGCTGTCGTGTCGAGGGGTATTGATTTCACCTTACTAATCGGGCTTCTTGTAATGCAATACTTACGATGTGAAGCCCCCAGTATAGATATTGAAGATCCTGACCCAAAGGATGCCCTCTTTTCCTGTGACCCAGATAATTTACCTATAATGTCCTGGGAAATTGCGGCGTCTTGGGAAATTGTGACAGGTGTTCTTGCAATTTCGTATGGTTTAGTATCATCCGCAACTGTTTGGGCGCATGCCTCATGCCGATTCAGGAAATTAGGGGGGAACGTCCAGCCTACTAATATTGAGAATATTTATGGCTGTACTGACAGGATCATAATCATCGATTCTATTGTTGAGATTCCAATCTCCTTTCTACACGCTCCGATCATGACTGTCTTCCTCTATAGCCTTTTTTTAGCGTTCTGTGCAGGTTTGTATGTGACGGCTTTGGATTTTAAGTCAAAGGTTCAAGATAGTAATGCAGCAAGCGTCTTCATCACGAGTTCTTTCCTAGTAGTTCTTTCTCTCCTTAAGCTGACTGGAGAAATCTCTCAGTATTGGGTGATCTACAAAGAAATCCGAAACGAAAAAGAAGAAGCTGACTTCAGTTCCAGCCCTAGTCGATTCCATGCACCCCCATCAACACCTCCATTAACACCCCCATCAACACCCTCATCAAGACAGCATACCGATCCTGATCCAGAATCAATACCATTGGAATCCGATCCTGTTGCTTCATACACCAATCAGCTGCCGTCACCGGATAGCATGACCTGCGCATTTCCTGTTGCGATCGTTGAAGAAGAGGATGCTGTATTAACATCACATATCTAAGAGGAGCTAAAATGAAATCAAGCATGCGGGGCCACTCTCGCTGGAATGTGGACATGGTAATAAATAATTATGGCTTTATTTACTATGACTTGTAATTCATTCCATTCTCTATCCAATTGTTATTGTACCAATCCACTCCACATGAATATTTCTTCACATAGTTACTGTCTACTTCGATAACGGCAAATATTTTGGAATTCCTCCCACAGTTGATCCCTCTTCTTTTGGACAAATTTATCAAGTTTAGGTAGAAATATCTTTTGTGCATTCAATTCGTTCATATGTGTACCTCGAAATTACCACAACACGCCATATTTTACAGCGATATCGTTAATTTGCTGTCTCATTTCATCTCGGGATCGAGGATACCTCTCAACCATTGCTTCACAAGCATTCAAAGTCTCCAGCATTCCTTCCGGATAAAACATTTTGAGCCTCTCGTTATTTCCACCCAATATATGTTGATAATTGCAATCGAAATTCTGGAGCACAATATCCATTTCATCTAATGTCTGGTTTGACACATTGGGTGGCCTTTTATCACTCCGCACGTTTGTAACTATTGGATCGCTCCCATTTAATCCGTTCAGCCTCTTGCCTTGACATTCTTCACCCATCACTCTACAGGCAACAAAGTTGGAAATATCATAACCGTCTTGAGTCACTCTATCCAAATCAATTAAAGCAACATTCCAATCAGTTTCATTCAGAAACATGTCCACCATCCCCAACGCGTCCAACGCACCTAAGGTATTGTCTGTCGTAGTGATCCATTGATAGAATTTATTATCAGATGTGGGCTTATTACAATTTTGATGCCACATTGAAATCAAATGTTTGATCTTGGGGGTACGATAAACAACTACCACAGTCACTTGATCACCATCAATAGAGTCTGGCAAGACGTGCGCTGACATATTCCGAATCATAGAAGGACCCTCAGGAACTTTTACTACAATATCCATTGCCTCACTTCCAATAGCGATATCATAGCCTTTTTGCCAGTAAGTGTTGATAGTTTCTCTATACATTCCAAGGATTTCCTTTGGTGTAAATTTTTGATATAAAGTCCGCTCTGTATTGAGAGTCCGCTTGTCGTCCCTCAATACCTCCATCATAGGATAAAATACCTTGGAGGGTGTCCACTCCCACGCTTTTGTATCAGAATGCTCTACCTCTGCAATTTTTAAAGGTACAGGCCAGATCCAGCTCACAATGGGCTTCGGCAGTGGTTGGAATTTGGCATCAGCGAACTTTACAGTTTCTTTACTCCAACGATATAGATTTGTTTGGATGCTACTAGTTCCAGTCTTATGTGGACCGGCGAGTATACATATCCGCTGTCGCATTTGTTTGCTTTTTGTGATTTGATTTGTTTGCTTGACTCGGATACTGTCATTTTCTTCATGATTTTTTGGATCACCATCAACATTTGCAACAACTTTGAAATTCACAATATTAGATACTAAAACAACCGTTGAAATACAGAACACAATGAGGACGAAAAGTTCTTTCTTTCTTCGCAAAGTGCGTTGTCTATGTGTGGTGAAGAGGTGTTTTCGACCAACATTTTCTAGTGGTTTCGTTGTTGTAAGGAAAACTTTGTTTCCTGAACTCAGTCGTTGAATCATTTTCAAAAGATGATACTTCCTTCTTCACATTTCTCTGCGCCCAATCTTTGGTTGGATTCCATGAAAGGTGAAAGTACCAGGCGAGGGGTAAAGTACATATGAACATAATAGCGATGAAGAAGAATGAATGAATCAATCACTGTGGATGTTCGAATATTTTTCAAATTTAATATTTTAACGGCTCGAAAAGAGGGGTGAAGAAAGAACCCCACATTTGACCACATACATCACTCACATCTGCTGATCAGCGCGAGCCACTCGACGCCTCAGCCTTCTCCTCCTGAAGGAAGGCAAACTCCAACTAACTTCTGCAATCAGGTAGTAGTCAATCATAACGAATTAGACAAGATGGTAGCTATCGCACGTACCACTCTCGCCCTGGCCCTCGTGGCCACATCAGTATGTAAGATAATATCTGGAATCATAACAATGGGAATGTGGGAAGGAGTGGAGAGCTGATATCTAGATGGCAATTTTTCGATGAATATTTCCATTCTTTTTGTAGCAGTTTGGTCTATCAGTGGTTCCAGCGAGCAAACAAAACCACTCTATCTACCCTCTGCACAATCTGCACAACAAGGAAGATTTTAAAGAAGGATGTTGCAGTGTTTGGAAAAAGAGACGGCGATGGCACGAATAACACCTCCAAAACCACCATTGTTCTAAAAAACATCAGTTGCTCCCTCCTCCGTGCGTGTTTTTGGACCCATAACCCATCAGAAAAAAGATGAAAACAATAGTTGTTCTTTTTCTCAACTCACCTTTCTATTTCCTTCTACAGCTGCCTGGTCTTCCAGCTTTACCTCCTCCAATGGACTTAATACTCGTGCCGCTGAGGGTACCATGTCCATGAAAATCTTTGATTGGAAGGCTCGCGCTGATACTGCCACTGCTGAAGCTCTTAACGATGTTGAAAACACTGAATTCACCTTTGACAACCTTCACCCCGCTCCTGGATCAAGACAGAAGAAGACGCGTAAGGGACGTGGTATCGCTGCTGGTCAGGGAGCATCATGCGGTTTCGGAATGCGTGGACAGAAGTCGCGTTCTGGTCCTGGTGTTAGAAAGGGATTCGAAGGAGGACAGCAACCTCTTTACAGACGTTTGCCAAAGTACGTTGGAAGGCCCACTGGTCCCGGTCACACTAAGACTGTATACAATACTATCAAGCTCGATGAGTTGAATGGAGTTGCTTCTGGAGAGACTGTCAATTGTAAGTATCAAATTGTAGTGCCCACTGGAATTGTATGAGAACAAAATAATTCTTTATTTCAGTTGCAGATGAGAGGTGCTTTTCGTGATTGCTGTCGTGGAACCGAATACTAATCCAATTATCTTTTTACCTTTATAGACACTAGTCTTTTTGAGTCCAAGGCCGTCACTAAGTCCAAGCTCAATATCCACAAAGTTGTTGTTGGAAATGGTGAATTTACTGCCAAGGATATTACCGTACAGGCGAACGCTTTCACCGCTTCTGCCAAGGCTGCTATTGAGGCTGCTGGAGGAAAGTGCGAGATCCTCAAGAGGACTACCGGAGAAGTGATTGCTGCTTAGAATTCTTGGATGTTATGAAAAGAAAACGTGGAAATAATTTCATTTTATAAAAATTAGTTTCACCATAATATTTTGAAATTGCCCAGATGAAATAAAACTGTATAGATAGATGCATCATAATCATACAAGAACCACATATAAATATGTATCCAAATAAACTGTTCACATACGGACATGACCCTTTGGCAAAACCTCACAATCCCACTTTTCATTAAAAAAACATCTTTTACAATTCTATTATCTAATGACGGAAATTCTTTACAGTCTCAACGAAGAAAGCAGCATTCTCTTCACTAGTGGCAGCCTCAATACCATGTCCAAGATTCATTACGTGTCCCTTGTTTCCAGCCTTTCTCAAAATCTCTTCTGTTCTTTCTTTAATAGTCTCATGGCTTCCAAACAAAACTCCAGGGTCAAGGTTACCCTGAACTCCTCCAGGTCCCTCAATTCCTGCAGCAGCACGTCCAGCATTAATTCTCTCACGTCCCTCAGCCATATCAACGGTCCAGTCAAGTGAAATAACATCTGCACCAGTAGCAGCCATACGCTCAATAAGAGCACCTGAGTGCTTGATGTATACTACAGTGGGAATCTCAGGGTGCTTCTCCTTAATCTTCTCAAGAATCATCCTTTGGTAAGGTGCAGCGAAAGTATCATAATCACCAGCACTCAAGTGTCCAGCCCATGAATCAAAGATCTGGATCAGTTGTGCTCCAGATTCAATTTGGTATAGAGCGTATTCACCGATGGAGTCAGCCAAGTTCTTGAGGATGGCGTGAAGGAGATCAGGTTCGGAGAACATCATTTTCTTGATTTCGAGGTATTCCTTGGAAGTTTTTCCTTCAACGAGGTAGGTTGCGAGGGTGTAGGGGCATCCAACGAATCCAAGAACAGCGGTTTCAGGACCTACTTCTTCACGGAGGGTGCGGAGTACTTCACCAGTGAAAGGAGCAGCGGTGGAGGGGTCAATGAGGTGCATCTGAAACGAGGAAAAGTAAAGTTAGATAAGACCATGGTTGGAATTCTATTTGAAGCCAAACGTTTGGCATCACACGTATAAATCATGAAAGGGTATCAGTTCCCAATTGCCATTGAATCTCTTTCAAAACGATTTTGTAGTAACCATTTCAATCTCTCTCTCACTCTAATGCTTTGAAACATTATATCTCCAATCCATTAATATATATATATACCACCGGTATATACAAGTATATAACTCACCTTCTTAACAGCATCCCAATCCCTCATAGGCTCAACAACGGGTCCAACCTTCTCATCAATGTCGAACTCAACTCCCATACCGGGCAGAGGAGTCAGAATATCTGAAAAGAAAATACATCCATCAGTCTTGTAATTTCTCCAAGGCTGAAGAGAAACCTCAACAGCAACCTCAGGGATCTCACTTCTCTCCCTGAAAGTGGGCCACTTCTTGGTCAATTCACGGTATTCAGCAATGTGACGTCCAGCCTGTCTCATCATCCAAACAGGTGTACGTTCAACCTCTTCTCCACGTGCAGCACGGATGAGGAGAGGGTCTTTGGTGGTGGGAGTATTGGTTTTGGACGCAGCATCCTCAGTCGCAGCAGATTTGATGTTGGAGACTGTAGGTCCGTTCGCAGATGGAGTGAATGCGTTGGCGGATGCGAACAATAGCGCAGTTGCGAGTGCTGTGAATTTCATGCTTGTTTTTGTGTCAAAAGAGTCAATGATATTGAATAAATACAATATGGTGATGATGCAATCGCCTTTGGAGGAGGAGGAGGAACATAACAGAAGGAAGAAAGGAGCAGAGATCTTTGTCGTTGACAGGTTTCCAACTGAAATGAAAGAGATGGATCGGATGGCGCCAACGCACTTCAACAAGTTTTGCCTGTTGCTGCTTCCTTGACCGTTTATTGACCAAAATAAACGTTATTTTAGTCTCTTTTTTTGCTTTGCCCGACGTTTTGGCTTCGCGGCGGGAGGGTTTCGGTTTCATCCGGTTGGGACCTTGAAGAGAAGAATGGGGTAGGAAATTGAAAAAGGGGAGGAGCTCTCTCCGCCTTCCAATTGGAAATCTCTCAACTCACTCTTTCCTCAACACCAAAGAGTTGACAGCAAGACGAGATTATTAATTCCAGATTGATCCATCAGAACACGAATAATCACAGCACTCTCTCAACTCTCAATACATCATCTGTACATTTGCCAAAGACATCACTCGGATTTTATTGACGCTTTAAAATATCATCATGTCAAATCTTCCAACAGCGAATCCCTTGTATCAAGCAGATCAGAAAACTGCTGTTACCCCCAATCCAATCAGTGCACCAGCGGCTGTAGCAGCTGGCATTACAATTTCTGGTCCCCCAGAAGGTAACAAGGAGGAATATGAAGAGATACGCGAACAGGTTAGTTTGTTCAATTGCGGAATGTGCGAAATCGTCTCTCCATTATCATCCTAGCTGAATGACATTTGGAAACCGCATTTGAAGCGCTCAACGGCTGGTGGATCTTGCTTGTCTTACATAATTCATGTGTGTCACTTTACATATTATGTTGATGCCAACAAAACCTTACCTGAAATCTATATCTAATCCCATTTATTACCTCAAATGAAGGATCGTTACCTACCAATCGCAAACATCGCCCGCATAATGAAAAACACTCTTCCAGAAAACGCGAAAATAGCTAAAGATTCAAAAGAAACAGTTCAAGAATGCGTCTCAGAATTCATTTCCTTTATTACATCCGAAGCATCCGACAAATGCATGCAGGAAAAGAGGAAAACAATCAATGGCGATGATTTATTGTGGGCCATGAGCACCCTGGGTTTTGATAAATATGTGGAACCCCTGAAGATTTATTTGAGTAAATACAGGGAAGCGATTAGGGGGGATAAGCCTGATAATAAGGGTGGTGGGGGAGGTGGGAGTCAGTTGGGCAGGCCACCGGCCACTGCTGCGAACGCCGGTGGTGGAATTGGTCTTCCACCCGGTTACCAGCCTTCTGGTGTCCCTCCTTCGTAGATTGAACAAAGCTGAAAGTGGAATACTTTTCAAAAGGTTGCATCAAGGAGTGAATGAAAGATAGATTAATCTCCTTTTGCCATCAAGTGAAATAAATTGATTGACAGCCATGATTTGGAAGTGTGTTATAGAGTGGTATGTAATGGTAATGGTAATAGGAATGGGGGTTTTAACAAAGATTTTCCATACAACACGGCCGACAATATTGTTTTACGAGTGTGGCAATTTTTAGTGTAGATCCCGTGGTCAAATGTTTGTCTGTTAGGAAAAATCGTTCTACACACAGCTTATAAAATGAGCATGTTCCTTTACAAGTTTGGCGATTGATATAACCGGGAAGAAATAATCATGTCTTTAATGGACTTGTGCCGGTCTGTTCCTTGCTGTGGTGTTTTGGTTTCTTTTTGACCGCGCGGTGGAAGCGCCAATCGATGCCACTAACTTTTGAACGACGGCCGGCATCGCATGGCAATGCTTGGACAACTAACTACCGAACACGCGCAAAGAACCTTGATTCTTCTTCAGAAAAAACACCAGACCAAAATTGCAATGTCTAGACTTCCAAGATCTACAAAAGGGGGATTCATACCAACTCGTATCCACGTTTTAGCTCAGAAAATAATACTGAAGTATCGAAAACGCCGATTTGCAAGACAATTCAAAATGATAGGGCTCCTATTCGCAGTCACTATCATATCAACACTATATTATTCAAAATGTATTCAAAGTTCTGCATTGAGTCTGCATCAAAGAAAGGCAAATCCCGCATCTTTTGGCATGCACAGCGACACTACGGCCGCCAATAAAAAATGTGCTCTACTGTTCTTTGGCCTCATTAAAGACTCTTTCCAAACCATCTCCCTCCCATCCATAAAACGAAATATTTTGGACCCTAATCTTCAATGTGATATATTCCTACATACATACAATCTCACGGACGTACCACTCAATAAGAGAAACGCGGAGCTCACCGTGCACAAAGTAAACGTATCACACGCATACCTATTGACAAACAATGTCGTGCTGGAAGAAATGAATTCTTTTCATGAGAAACGGAAAACAGTATTGGAGCACACGAGGAAATTTTATCATAGGGGATGGGGCGAGTGTTGTAGTTCACATGATAATATGATCAAACAGTGGAATTCCATTCAAGGTGTTTGGGATCTAATGCAACAATACGAACAGAAAAATGGCAATAGTAATGGAAACGGAAAGCACTCAAAATACTATGATCAGGTGGGATTATTTCGGTCTGATGTTTACTATACGAGACCAATTGACATATTTGATTCCAAAGGTGCTGTACCAAGTTTCGCACTCCACCACGGCTACAATGATCGATTATTCTATGGATCCTACGAGAATGCGAGGATATGGGCCTCTCAAAGGTTTGAATTCGTTGATACCTTTGAGAAAAAATACATGAAATTTTTTAATCTCTTAGAGCTTGACAAGTGGTCTAGGATCAAGTCATTCTTGGGCTACAAGTATAAAGATGGGTATCACTCCGAATCATTTGTGAAGAATTTGATGGATCATTCCGGAATAAATGTAGAATTAAAGGACATCTGCGTGTGGAGGGTTCGGACGGGTCAAAAAATCTTGGCGGGTGACTGTGATGGTATGAGTGGGTTCTCTACCTTTGGCGAAGTGAAATCTTATCGCCCAAAGAAAAATGAATCTGGTGTTTCGTGGAGTATGGTAGTGGAGTGATGAAAGAGAATGCTCTTGGACGTTTCGGTCGAATAGCCGAACAAAATGCAACGGCCGTAGAATTTGCTACGCAGGAGACAATTGATTGGAAACATCACAAATTCTTCCTTCTTCTCTTCTTGGATCTCTGTGTCGTGTGGTACTTTTCTTTACGATCATCATCTCATTCATTTATTAGCTTGGTATTCTTTCTTACATAGACCGTACTGTATTCAAACGTGTAAAAACATAACACAAGTAAAAATTTGCACGATCGGAGTTGACGAAGAAACGCCCCCAATAATCTGAAATTAGGGTGATAATTCCTTCTAAAAATCTCTCCCCCTCTCCTCTTGTTGAACCGTTGTTGTTTGTTCGGGCCCAAACGGGTGAAACTCAATCGTTGATGTTAAATACTGATGACATCATCTGAGGGAAAAGTAGCTCGAGCGTTGGGAAAAAATAAAATTTTCTGGAAAAATGACTTCCTACGGCTTCCTCTGGCATGGCAATGCATTTATTGGATATCATACTACACAAGTGATTCGGCAAGAAGAACGCCTTACTTGACTTTGTTCGAATCCAGCTGAATTGCACCAATCTCTCTGTCATCTGTTCAACCAAACATACTGACCTTTGTTGAGGGATTTGGCGTCAGTAAGCTTCATCTAGGCGTAGAACTTGATCAAAGACCGAACACTCTTATCCACTCGCTCAGGAAATAGGTGCAGGGACCGTGCAGCAACCATAATACTAACTCAGCTCAAAGTAAATTCAATTGAATTAAAAAATAAATAGCTGTAAAAATGAGTGGTGATCGCGATGCGGCGATCAAGGTCGCTGTTCGATGTCGTATCTTCCTCCCCTTTGAAACAAAACAGGGCAACACCCAGTCCGTTGTTGAGGTTCTTCCGAATAACGGGATCAAGATCGCACCAAGGCAAATTACATCTCTAGACGAATCGAGATACAGGTTTACGTTCGATGCAACGTACGGAGCAGAATCGTCCCAAGCTGACATGTTCAACAAGAGTATCGTACCTCTTGTAAATAGTTGTCTCGAGGGATATAATGCGACATGTCTGGCATATGGACAGACAGGTAGTGGAAAGACCCATACTATTTTGGGTCAGACTGATCAAAGCGATCACACCGTTCCTCCAGAAGAGGATCAGAGTGAAGCTGGTGTCATCCCTCGTGCTCTCCGTGCGCTCTTCAGGACTTTGGACAAAAGAAAAGATGAATCACCTGAAAAAGAAAAGTTTGATTACGCTGTAAAGGTTGAATTCTTGGAGCTTTATGGTGAGGACGTGAGAGATTTGCTTCAGGCGGATCCTACCGCTGGGCCCAAGCTTAGTATTCGTGATGGTTCCAAGGGAAAAGAGCCCGAGGTCATTGGAATTAAATCAGTGGATGTGCACAATGCATCAGACGCTCTCCTGTGTTTGACACGCGGTACTTTAAGGCGTGTCACCCGCGCAACTGCCATGAATGCCGAATCTTCCAGAAGTCACGCTATCATGTCTGTCATTATTGAACAGAAGACTACAAGAAAGGTAGCGAATCCTGCTGGTGGGAAAGACATTGAGGAGACCTCTGCAAGGACTTCCAAGTTTCATTTTGTAGATTTGGCCGGTTCCGAGAGGATGAAGCGCACAAATGCAACAGGGCAGGGAGTGAAAGAAGGTATCAGTATTAACAAAGGTCTGCTTATCCTTGGTAATGTGATTTCTGCTCTTGCCGCACAGTCCGAAAAGAAAAAAGGGTCAGGGTCTTTTGTGCCCTATCGTGATTCAAAGTTGACAAGGTTGCTTAAGGGATCTTTGGGAGGTAACCACAAAACTCTAATGATTGCGTGTGTTTCTCCATCTGGTAGCAATACAGATGAGTCCCTGAACACCCTCCGTTACGCGAATCGTGCGAAGAATATCCAAAATAGGGCTGTCATTAACATGGATGCTGGATCTAAGATGATTTCAGACCTTAGAGCACAGCTCAAGGCAATGGCGACCGAACTTTTGCGTATCAGGGGTATGGTTGCAGAAGGTGTCCAGTTGGATGCCGATGATGCAATGTTTACAGAGGATGTCCTGAGGGCAATTGCCGGCGGTGGCGAAGTTAAATTGAACTTCGATAAACCAGGTGCTAAACCAGTCATCAAGAAGTCTGGGGATGGATCTGTGGCTGCTACTTTTGCGAGCGGAGACTCCGAAAATTCAGATACCGGTACAGCTCAGACTGCTGCTTCCACTGCAGCTCCTTCCAAGAACAAATCCGGTTCAGCTACTGCATCTAATGGCAAGGATGATTCGGAAATTATTAAGAAGGCAAAGGAAGAGATCAAGAAGCTCAAGAGAGCTCTTGACAGGTCTGATGATCGCGTCCTCGAATCGAATCGTCAACTCGAGTGGATGAAGGAGGAGCTGAAGATTTCGAAGGAGGAAGTCATGGCATTGGCTGCTGTCGATAAGAGCTCAGACGGAGATAGCGACAGCAATGTATCTGCTCTCACTGAGGACTTTGAAAATATGCCTCGCTTGAGCCAAGAGACCTATGAGGTACGAAGCAACTGCATTCTAATAACTTACTTTTTCATTATGACTGCAAGAACTAACGGTTTCTAATTTTATTTACTAATCAAAGACGGTCAAGAACATCTATGAGGAGAAGCTCGTACAGATGACCTTCCAACTCAAGGAGCGCGAAGACGAGCGCGATAACATAGCTATGACTCTTTACCGCCACGAGTCAGACTCTCAACGTCTATTCTACGTCAAGAATACCCTCACCGAGGACTTGCAGCGTAAGGAGGAACAGATCGCTCTGCTCAAACAGGAACTTCGCGACATGGCCAATGTAACTGTCGTTTCGAATGGAACTCCTCAAGCTGAGCGTCAATTCAGAAAGTTGAGAGGAAGAATGAGCAAGCGACCTCCCAAGAACGCGAACTCGAAGATGAGCTCTTACTACTCAGAAAAGTTGAACAAGATAGATAGACATATTAAACTCAGAGAAGAAGAATGCGCCAATCTTGGAACTGAGTTAGAGAAGCTCGAAGCCGACTCTGCTATTTTTACTGATCTCGCGAAGGATTTGTCTGACAGACTTGTGGCGAAGGACAAGGAAATAAGTAAAATGAAGAAGGGTAAGATCGATTCGGATGTGATCCAGAAGAGCAAAGAGGAACGCGAACAGCTCGGCGCAGAGCTCGAAAGGCTGCAGGGCGACTCTGAAACCTTTGCCGCACTCGTCAAGGCTTTGTCTGAGGAAAGAAAGACTAAACTTGAACACGTTGAAAAATACAAGAAGAGGCACAGAGAAATGGCCACTTCTATTGGGCAGGTATCACCGTACAAGGTGAACACCAGCATCAATGATGCTGGTAGTGGTAATGAAGATTTTGATGATGATGCATCTGTCTCTTCCACTTGGTCTCTAATGTCTATTGATACTGTAGCAACTACTACTGCCAGTAGCTTCAGTGCCGCAATGACCATGACGAAAATTGATTATGACCAGAAGGTTTCTCAACTTGAAGCAAATATTACCAAGTATGAAGAGGACAGAATCTTTATCCTCACAGATCTAGAGAAGCTTGAAGGCGATACTCACGCATTCACCGAACTTTCCAATGCCTTGAAGCAGAAGCTTCGAGCGAAGGAAGACCAGATCTTAAAACTCAAACAGGAACTGGACGAATTCTCAAAGAAGCTTGATGATCAAGCAGAAGAACTTGAGACCCTTGCTAAAAAATCAGCGGATAATGGGCGGGGAGAAAAGACACAAAGCCGTTGATTCATTCAAAGTGATGGTTTTATGCACCGTTGCTTCGACAGTATAAGTTATTATCGTATTTAAGTGTGAGGTGTTCTGGCGCAGCTTATTCTATCTGCTGCCTGATTGTAAAGCAATTGAATTAATGCGCTTGGTCTTTTGATTTATGTAGAACAAATATTCAGGCCGCAGATAAAAGATTGATTACATTGTAATTTCATTCGTCATGTCTTTATTAAAAAAAACGTCATTTATTCGTTCATCGCAGAAAGTTCGCTTGATCCCGGCACTCTCCATCACGTGTTAAGTGACACCGCGAAAGTGCTCATTGCATTGGCGATCTTCGTAATAAAATGATCAGAAGAAATACCAAAACCAATAGCAACCCTACGGTCCACTTTCTCTCCAAAAGACTTCGGCAATAGGAATTCTTTGGACTTTTTGACGTTGTTCTACGTCCATGTAAGATGTGCACATTGATGGCTAGAGAACAGTGATGACTGAAGTATATCCTTCTTGTCCGTCTCTTCTATCTTCTAAACATCGCAGAGGAGAGATAAGCAAACTGTGCAAGTAAAGACCGGTCGTCAAAATGATCGTTTGGAATGGCAATGTTCAATACTGATTGGAAATCATCATATTTCGAAAGAGGTTTTGCTGTTGATAAAGTTTATGAACGTTTGTTTATCTATATCTACACATCTACACGCTACACGTACGTCCCTATCTCTACGTCCATACGGACAGAATTAAAAAAACTAAAAGTGAAGAAAAATTCTGCCGACATGAGAGGTTGATTGAATCCTCCTCTTTCACAGTTTTCTTCGCGAATTTGTGCTCATGCCCTGATCCTTGCCCTTCTGGTGTTTATATTCTCACTTTTGCCCTTGCCGCCCTTTGATTTTGGAGACTTGCTTGGCGCCTGACTGATGGATGGTACCACAGATGGCGATACACTTGTAGAAGGCAAATCGCTTGGTGCCTGACTGGCGGACGGCGTTACTGATGGACTCATACTGATGCTAGGCACCCCAGATGGCACCTGACTGATGGATGGTACCACAGATGGCGATACACTTGTAGAAGGCAAATCGCTTGGTG
>Ga0115005_10002762_pt1 | contig 13992 bp, 18 predicted proteins | sample ArcOceMetagenome_FD_87163 | JGI IMG/M metagenome (GOLD analysis project Ga0115005, IMG submission 87163) | Marine eukaryotic phytoplankton communities from Arctic Ocean - Arctic Ocean - Greenland ARC118M Metagenome | ecosystem: Environmental > Aquatic > Marine > Oceanic | place: Arctic Ocean... | reverse complement strand
GCAGCAGTGGTGGCGGCGGCAGTGGCTGCAGCGGCGACGGCGGCGAATGGCTGTGGGCTGGGAGGGAGGTCACGGTCGGGAGCGAGACCACAGTCGGAAGCGAGGGCACGGTCGGGAGCGAGACCACAGTCGGAAGCGAGGGCACGGTCGGGAGCGAGGGCACGGTCTGGAGCGAGGTCACGGTCGGGATGGAGACCACGGTCGGGAGGGAGACCATGCTCGAAAACGAGACCACGGCTGGAAGCGAGGGTTCAGAGAGCGAGAGCTCAGAGAGCACCAGGAGCCTGCTTCCGGCCTCATGGGAGCTGGAGGCCAGGAGTACCGGCAGCCACAGCGGCGGGCAAACGATGGGATGGTCGACCTCCGCCAACCTGCTCGCCGCCCAGGGCCTCGCGGTGTTCGAAATGAAGGCGGCGCAAAAGGTGGCGGCGACGCCGATGAGGACGAGCGCGCGGGAACTCGAGGCATGCTTCTTCGCCTACAGGTTGAGATCCGGGTGCATGGCAGAGGTGAATGGAGTGGCCGGGTTCAGCACAGGGGGTCGAGGTGCATGTGGGTTGTGTGCATGGGTGGTGCATGGGTGGTTCATGGGTGGTTGAGTCGGGGCATGGGCATGGGAGAGGGTGCTTGGGGAGTGTTTTGCAAGTATTCAGAAGTGCGTATGGCGCAGAAGTGGTGCGGCGGGTGCGGCGGGTGCCGGAGGAAGTGCTATAGGGAGGTCCGCCGCGCTGTGCACCTGCGAGACGCTTTGTGAGAGGCCGAGCGGTATGTCGCTCATCTGGGTGGCCATAAGCTTGCAGATCAGATAAGGGGCTTGCAGAGCGCAGAATGGGCTTGACTAGCGCGGGTTAGGCTGACAGCGCGTGCTAGGGCTGGCAGTGCGCGTTATAGGCTGGCAGCGCAGCTCAGGGGCTTTGCGCGCGGGTTAGGGCTGGTTAGCTTAGGTTTGCACTGCTGGAGGGCTTGCAGCTTGTGTTAGGCGCATGTGTCGCGGTTCTTTTTACGCGCCTCAAGCACAGCTGGGACCATCTGCAGGCTAACGTCGATCGAGGAGCTCGAGAAAAGAATCCGCCGAGAGATTCCGACCTTGCAGTGCTGTTGCAGGTGCCGCTTGGCTACCTGCAAGCCATATAATCTCTCCCGTCTGCTACAAGGTGGTACCCGTTGTACGTTTCCCGTCTGCATAAAGGTCGCATGTGCATATGCAATGCATATGTGCATGAAGCATGTGCATGTGCATGTGTATGTATGCACATGCACAACATGCACATGCACATGCAAACATGCACGCACATGCACATGCACATGTGCATGTGCATGTGCATGGTGCACGCCCACGGTGATCGGTGTATGTCCCGTTCGCACAGTGTACGACTCCTCGCACTTACCTCGCACTCGGACTCATCCTCTTCCTCGTCGTCCTACTACTCCTGGTCATGCTCCATTCACCTGCATGCAACGCAAGTCAAGCTTCACGCCCTTAGCGCGGAGCTCCCTCGCACGCGCGACCAATCGCGCGTCCTTGGCCAGCTCTCCGTGGCCGAGCATCGTGAGGCGCGCGAGTGCTGAGCAGCTCTGCGTGAGGGCGAGAACCCCCTCAACGGTGAGCTGCGGCCCATGTGACGCGGGGTCGTCGCAGGCTGGGATGCAGCGCGAGACGCTCAGCTTGCTGAGGCGCGGGCAGTTTGCTGCGAGGGCGCTGAGCGTCGCGTCTGTGATGCCGGTGCATTCGTTCGCTGAGGCTGATCTCGACGAGGTCAGGGCACCGGCGAAGCAGCACCGCGCATACGCCCGCGTCGGGCGTCGCTCACTGCCTGGCAGCCGCTTAGCGTCAGCTTGCGTAGGCCGGAGAGGTGAGCGAGGCCACTGTCAGTCAGGCCGCGGCGGAGCACGGTGGCCCCCGCCTCGTCAACCGCATCATGGTCGTCTGCGTCCGCTTCGTAATGCAGCCAGACGCCGTACGTAGGGCTCGTAGAAGATGCCCAGCGGCTTGGCTGTATCCATACCGAGCTCGTCGTATGGCTCCTCCTGCTGAGTCCACGTCTGGTTGGAGCCGTCGACCTCCTGCACACGGCTCCCGAACAGGCGCAGCAGCACGTCTGCATGGAGCTTGACCCAGTCCCTCCCCATGCCACGCAACTGCTCATCGCGCCAGGCATGCGAGCCGCCTCCCAGACAGCGCTGCAAGTAGATGATGGGTCAGAGATCGCCGCGCTCGGCTCCGAAGGTGTCGAGGCCGAGATCGAGCGTCGTCACGCCCGTGCAGAAGAGCGCGAGGGGACGTGTGCGTTGGCCGGGCTGAGCTGCTTCAGTGCGAGGGTACGCACAAGCCGCAGAGCGTCATGCGCCGCATGCGCAGTGGCTGCCGTGCGAGACGCGCCAGCGCAGCACCTGCAGCAGGGCTCCTCGAACTTCGGCGACCAGCGGCAGCACGTCGGCCAGCGTGGTTGACGCGAAAGTGGCAGCGGCTGCCGGGCGTGGGTCAGGTACGGCGTCCCACCACGCTCGGAGTCGGTTGCTGCTTTGGGCATCAAAGTGCTCCTCGATGGCCTTGCTGAAGCAACAAAGGCGCTTCCTGTAGTTGGTGTTTGCGTCGAGTGCCGCTTCCATGGCAGCCCATCGATCAGGCCCAGGCTCCAACTCGCAGCCCGTAGGATTGTGCTGCTTGACGTCGTATAAGCCGAGCTGTTCGAGGCTATCAATAAGCTCCTCCTCAGCAGCAGCGATCGGGGCCAAGCAGGTATACTTGAGCGAGATGTTGCCGTGGCCATCGATGCACACGCCACCGCGTCCTCGCGACGGGTCGACCACGAAGATCGATCCTGTCAGTCCATTGAGCTCCTCCCGGGAGTTCACGCTGCTAATGCGCACTTGGGTGGGTACCGACGGCAAGCTTATCGAGGGCGCGGGACTGCTTGCTCCCACAGGGGGCGTGCGAAGAGACATTCTTGTGAACGACTCGGCCTGGAACGGGTGCATGTCGTCGCGCTCTCGTAGCCCGCCCTCGCCGCCACCTTCGTGACGTGGTGCTGCTCCGCCGAGGCACTCAGCGCGTGCCTGCAATTAAAAAAGGCAATCGAAAGCTTCCTTTTTCAATCGAAAGCTTGCCTTTTTGATCGATTAAAAAGGCGAGCTTTCGATTTAAACCGGGAAGCTACCGCGTGCGTCCGGAGTGGGCACCTCGCCTCACGCCAAGTGGGCACGTGGGTTATGGTGGCTGTTTATCCCCTCCCCGAGAGCAAGAAGAAGTATGACATCGTTTTGGATTGGTTTTGGGGAAGAACTCGAGCGAGAGAGGCCAGCTCCGCTGTGCGACACCGGTTGGGCTGATGGACAACCCGGTAGAAGAAGGTCAGCTGGCGCCCAAGAAGAAGGTCAGTAGCAAGAAGGTCAGAAAGACGCAGAGGTTGAGTGATAGCAGCAGCGCACCGCCCCGGCTTGCCGAGGCCCTGGCTGACGACGATGCAACGGCTGTGAAGCCCGCCGCTACGCCTGCTAAGTCCGCTAAGGGCGCCAAGGCAGCTACGCCCGCCGTCACGCCCGCTGCACCGCCGAAGCCCGTCTTCCAAGGGACGATCGGCTTCCTCGCGCCTCGGAAGGCGCTGTGTCGTTGCATCGAAAGCCCACTCGTGCGCGGCATGAGGGTCAACGTGTCTCGCATCGTGCTTGCCTTCTGGACGGCCGAGGCGCAAAAGAGCATCAAGGTGAAGGCGGCGCTCAAGAAGATGACACCGGAGGGACGCGCCATGTCCGGTGCTTGGCGCTCGTGGTATGCCAAGCTACTCGAGCACCGGCGCATGAAGGCCGTGGCCGCCAAGATGTCGCCAGAAGGCCGAGCAAAGGGACACGCCTTCGCCAAATGGATCAACGATCTGTCAGGCAGCAGGCTCAAAGTGGCTTGGCTCAACAGCTGCCCATGCGGCCAGCCACGCCTCCAGATGCCCGCCCGCTTGCTTAGGGGCTGCCCCGCCGGCCCGACGGGCGTGCCCTCGCCGCTCGGATGCCGGTGAGAAGCTGCGGCGGTGCTCTGGTCAGAAGGCGGCTATGGGCGGCTCGACCCTCGGCTCGACCCTCTCAACGGAAGAGGCGCGCGCTACTGGGCGCCCAGCCACGGCCTGGGGTGCTCGAGCAAGCCGCCTCCTAGACCGCTGGTCTCGCCGCTTTCGGCCGTCCAGGCGATAGAAGAGAAAGCAGCTCAAGTAGGCGCATATGGTTACAGGCTGGGATACCCATGGTTACAGGCGAGAGAAGAGGAAGCAGCTCAAGAAGCTCAAGAAGATCGCCAAGAAGATCTCGCCTGACGGCATGGCGTGCCGGGCGGCCCTCTGCTGCTGGCTGGACACTGCCGCCGAGGCACGCAAGATGAAGCGGGCGATGAAGCGCATGATGAACCGAGCGTTGGCCGCGGCATACACCACCTGGGCTGCCGACATCCTGGGACAGCGAGGCCTCGGTGCAAAGCTGCTACACTGGCCCTGACCCTGGCTCTTGACCCCAAACCCGACCCTGACCCTGACCCTAACCCCAACGCTGGCCCCAACCCTGACCCGAACCCTTCACCCCAGGCGCAAAGTTGCGCAGCGCCGTCAACAACGTCAAGGACGCGAGCAGCCCGTCTGTGCAAGCAGCCCACGCGCACGTTGCGGTGCAGGCGCTGCTGGCGGGGGTGAGCGCGGACGCGGCCGCCAAGGGGATCAACAAGGGGGACGACGACGGAAACTCGGTGCTGCACTGGGCGTCGCGCAAGGTGCGTGAGTAAGCAAGTAGTACGGAAGCAGTAGTACTCACTGTTCGCTTGCTACTCACTCACTCACTCACTCGCTTGCTCACTTACTCACTCACTTGCCTACTTGTCTACTTGCCACGACCCCCGTCGCGCTAGGGCTTCGTGTCGGTCGTGCGTCTCCTCGTCGAGAGTGGCGGTTACGTCGACGTTGTCAACGGCGAGGGCTCATCTCCTCTGCACTGGGCGGCCCGCAAGGACCACGCCGCGGTTGTGTCGCTGCTGCTCGAGCTTGGCGCCACGAGGGATCTCGCCAACGAGCGCGGGCAGACACCGATGGGTTATGCCAAGTTCCTAAACATGCACGCGGTGATCGCACTTCTCGAGCCTGAAGAGGGTGCGCGCAAGCAAGCGGTGATGAGGGCGCAGCGGGCCGCGGGTGACGCGGCGGCCAAAGCGGAGCAGGAGCAGCGGCGCGAGCAGGAGCTGCAGGCGCGCAAGGCCGCCGCCAAGAGCAGGCTCGACTCGAAAGTAAAGGGAACGGCCACGCCGCAGAGAAGCGGCAGCACGGGGGGCAAAGCCAAGGGTAAGGTAGAAGGTAAGACCGCGCCATCGAGGACCGGCTCTACCAACGAGTCGCTGCACGGGGAGTTGGCAGAGCCCAGGAGGACGAAGAGCGTCACCTCTATGCCCGATGTGGCGGCAGGCGGCGGTGCGTTGACCCGGCCTGAGCACGCCTGCAACCCGAAGCGCTAGAGGCTGCAACCCCATGTACTCAGCCTGCATCTCCACGTGACAACAGGTGGCCGCGAGAGGGAGGAGAAAGAGGCCGTGGCACCGGTGGCGGAGACGATGCGGAGCCAGGGGCGGCGGGAGGCGGAGATGCTGCTCAAGGAGGCGCTCGAGCCACTGGCCACGGTGCGGCCGCTCACCACGGCAGATGCAGCGCAGGTGGAGGCGGCGCTGCGGGCCTGCCGCGAGAACGGCGTGCCCCCCGGGGTGACCGCCAAGGTGAGTGAGTACGTAAGTAAGAGTCACGCGGGTAAGTGAGTCAGTACTACCGTAGGAATGCGTCGCGCGCTGCGTTTCTCACGCCACACACTTCCACGCGTGTTATTTACTTGCTCACTTACTAATCACCGCCCAGGCCGAGGCTACGCTGCAGAAGGCCGCCAAGAAGGAGCTCGAGAAGGCACAGCAGCATGGTGACAGTGCGCTGGTGCCCCCACCCACTGGGCAGCGCCCGAGCTCGGCACCTGCACCTCCTGAGGGCGCGCCTGGCGGCTCGACACGCCCAGCGGGGCGAGGCCGGACCACTGGGCGCCCAGCCACCGCGTCGGGTGCCCGAGTCAGCCGCCTTCAAAGTCGCCAAAAGTCGCCGATGCCACCGCTTTTGACCTCCAGGAGCTGGGTGGCCTCTCCAGAGGACCCGACAAGGCGGTGCAGAAGGTGGCCGGCAGGGAGGAGATCAGCGCTACACACAACGCCGCTTTGAAGATGGAGAAGGACAGCCGGGAAAAGCTCCTGAAGGAGAAGGACGCTGAGTTAGATGAGCTCAGGGCGCTCCTTAGAAGCAAACCCACCGCTGATCCTGGCCTTCCCCTTGGCTCCGCCCCCGCTCTCGTTCCTACCCCGGCAGACCGGACCCTCGCGTACGCTTCATCCTGGCCTCCCGGCTGGGTCGAGTAAGTAATCCCTTTTTTTTTGATAGATGTTTTGTGGTTTTTTTTTTCTGTATCAATGAAATCAATATTTTTTCATGGAGTTCCTCAATCACCGGGAGAGCGCGATGCGCGCGCGCTTGTTTTTGAATATCGAACAGTCGACCGGACCCGGCCATTCTCCAATGCGCCTGACGCGCCACTCCAAGGGGAAGGGCAAGACGCGCTCGCAGACGCGCGGGGGCGCGGGCGCGCCCGGCCACCTGATCTCGCTCCCACTCTCAGGCCTCTCGACCAACATCTTGCGCGCCAAGTTTGTTCCGATGTGCAAGAAGCGCAGCAGCGCCAAGCCGCAGCCAATGTTGACGATGGTGGCGACGACGGAGCACGTACCGGTGGCGGCGTGCTCGACGATGGAAGCAACACTGGCGGCGTGCTCGGCGGCGGCAGCGGCGGCTGAAGGCAGCCCATCCCTGAGTGATGCGTCCCCGGCCTTGGTGCCGCCTGCGGGGGGCGAGGGGCGAGGCCGGCGGGAGCGCAAGCCGGTGGACTACATGTCAGAGCGCGTGAGCTGCGAGATGGAGCGGGCTCAGTCGCGCAAGCAAGTCTGCGTGCCCCGCGATGCCGAGCTGACGCCCCCGGCTGAGCCCGAGGCCGAACCGATGTCCCTGGCTGAGCCCGAGGCCGCCTCTGCCCCGGTCGCTGCTTCTGCGGTGGACATCCGGACGCACGAGAAGGAGCGAGGCGAGGAGCTGAACCGCCACGGCTACGTGCGGATGGCGATGCGGCTTCAGGGAGGGTCACTCCCGCACCAGCCTGAGGTCAACCTGAGCGACTTGCCTTCACCGGAGGCGGGGAATATTCTCGTTCTTGCGTCGCCAGGAGGGGCGGGCGGCGACGACGAGGCGTCAAGCGATGGCAGCTCGTCCCAGAGCGATGGCAGCCCGGGCTTGGGGCCTGCCTCAGCCTCGGCGCCCACGCAGTGCGAGAAGAAGCTACGCTCGCAGCGGTTCAGCGCCCTCACGCCGTGCCGCGACCCAGTCTTCGACGATCTGGCTGCGTCCGTTGACCTCGACGGCCCCCTCAGCCCCGCGAAGCCGGTCTTCAGTGCGGTCTCGCTGTTCGAGTTCCCGACCACTCAGCTAGGCGGTCTCCCGTTCGAGTTCCCCAAACTGCCTGCCACACGCACGCCAAAGCAGCTGGCGCGACTGGGGGCGCTCAAGTCCGTCCTCTCGCTGGAGCCAACGACCCGCCGACTGGGTCCGAAGTTCTCAGTTCGCGTGATGCCGTACCGCCTCAGTGGAGGACCGCTCGTGGACATGGTCAACTTCGCCTTGACGCAGCCAGAGCAGGTGGTCCGCGAGCCTTCAGAGGAGAGGCGGCCCAGCACGGTAGTTGCGATTGCGAGCGAGCCGGCTGTGGCGAGGAGCGAGCTCGAGGACAGCAGGGAGGTCTGCGCCTCCACCTCCGCCTCCGCCGCCACCGCCACCGCCGCCACCACCGCCACCACTACCGCCACCGCCGCCATCACCACAGCAACCGTCGCCGCCAGCAGCCCTTGCCGCCAACAACCACAGCCGCCTGACGCAGAGGCCGCTCTGATGAACGCCTTCGCCGACTCGTGCGATGCGACGGAGGCCTCTCAGCTCTTCCGAGTCGGCTCCCGAGGAGATCTCCACACCATCGAAAACACGCGGGAGCCGATGGGCGCGCCCGAGCCGGACCTCTCGGGGGACGACGAGTCGCTTGACTCGTTGGCGGCCTTCTCGTGGGCTGATCTCTGACGGCCCTCTCGTGTGGAGGCCTGGAGCGTGGGCGGAGAACCTGTTTAATTTGAGAGCGCCACGTGTGGCAGCTCGCGGCACCGGGGCAAAAGACACTGTGTGGTGTGAAGTATACAGGCCGTCCGAGTGTGCTAGTTCGGACGATGGACGTTCGACGAGTGCAAGTTGTAATATATAGTATGGGTATATAAGAAAAATGAAGATGGTCTGTCGAGAGGGAGTGGCGCGTCAGGCGCATTGTGTTTGTGAGAATGGCCGGTTCCACGGTGGACTGTTCGATATTTAACCGTTTATATAAAGGTTTTTGAAAAACAAATATGTGCGCGCGCGATCGCGCTCTCCCGGTGCTCTCTTTATTAGAGGGACGGAGAAAAAGCGGGGAAAAGACCCAAGGGAGAGGAAAGGAAATTCCCCGCTACGTCGTCTTGGCCGACTTGGCGCTGACGAGCTCGAGCGTCTCGCCGTCGGCGTAGCCAAAGCGCGACTTGTACGTGTCGAAGATGCGCCGCACCTCCCCGACGAACGCGGCGTGCACCTCTGCGATGTACGCCGCGGTAGGCTCGGCCTGCCGCGTCACCCGGATAGGGGCCCCCCAGACGTGGCCGAGCGAGAGCGGCTTGCCGTCTGCGGAGGTGACCTTGCCCAGAAAGGTGCCCCACCGCCCGATGAGCACCGCGCCCGCCAGGCGAAAGCGGCGGTAGAGCTGCCGGCGCAGCGGCGCGGGCAGCAGGACGAGGTCGTGCACCCACTTCTCGCCGAAGCAGAAGCCCGGGACCAGGTCGAGGCCGTGCTCGATGGCCAGGCGCACGAAGCCCGTGCGGTCGAGGAGGACGAGTTGGGTGGTCGTGGAGGCGCCGTCGGTGAGGAGGAGCTCCTTCGATCCGCCCGGGAGCAGCATGATGTTCTCGCCGCGCTGGATCGCACGCGTGAGCGTCGGTCGGCCCGCATCGAGACAGCCGCAGCTGAGCGAGAACTCCCTCACGCCCGGCAGTCTGAAGGCGCCGCCGAACGATCCCCACCTCGCGTCGACGCCGGGGTAGAGGCTGCGCCAAAGAGTGCCGCCCGAGAAGGCGCGGCACACGCCGAAGACGCCGTGCGGCACCATGGCGAAGAGGTAGCGTCCGTCCGGGTCAAGCGACGGCCCTTCTCGGATACAAGTCGAGTCGTAGTAACCAAGCACCCAGTCAACAAAGTGGCTGTAGAGGAACCAGTGAAAGGGCCAGCCGCGGCCAAACTGCGGCATGTACACGGCGACCGAACATAGGTACGCGCCGACGCCGACCATTGCAGCCCACTTGGAGACGACACCGGCCACGACGAGGGCGATCACAAGGCCGAGTCCGATCAACCAGAAGAAGAAGTAGGACGCGAAGGAGAGGGCGGCGAACGTCTGCAGCAGTCGCATCACGGTGCCCGGCGCCGCGCGAGGCCGGCGCAGCTCCACGGTGGATGTTGCCATTGGTGGATGTTGCCGGCACAGCTCCACGGCGGCACGCAGCACCGCTCAGCTCGCAGGACAAGTTGCGCCAAGACAGCGCTCGGCTGTGCAATGGTGTGAGTCGTACAGTACGTGCTTTGCGCACTTTATGAGATCACACGTTCTCCAGCCGACCAGCTACATGTACGAATGCACAGGGCGGGAACGGAGGGCAGGTGTAACGATCGCGCGCGCAGGTTTGGCCTTGTTCGTGCGTCTCCGCACCCCGGGAAGAGCTCGGGCGCTGCCAACCCACTCCACGAAGATGAACAAGCTTAGTGTCAGCGAGATCGGTGGCATGCTCGAGAAACAGGGCATGGGCCAGTACGCGCCGGACTTCCGCAGGAGGAAGGTAGACGGCGCTGAGCTCTGCAAAATGGAGGTCGGGAACCTGATCAAGCTGGGCGTTATGAACCCAGCCCACCAGACCTTCTTGCTGCAGCGGATCGAGCTTTATCGTGAAGACCGGAAGTCCAGCGGGTCCAAGGGCTCTTCCTGGAGCACTCCAGTGTTCGGCTTCCTGCGAAACGCCAAAGCCAAGGTGCTGGAGGCCGCCTCGCAATGCATTGCGTCGACGCAGAAGGGTGTCGCCGGCTGCACGGAATCGGTGGGAAAGATTACAAGCGGAGTCGGAGGCGGTGACGGAGGCAGTGACAGTGGCGTCAAGACAAAGGTGCTGGAGGCCGTCTCGCACTGCCTAGAGACGACGGAGGAGGCCTTCACAGCCTGCACGGAATCGGTGATCGACGCCAAACAGGCCTTGCACGAGAAGTTCACTGGAGAGCCTGCAGGGGGGAGCGGAGGCGCACTCGCTGCCAGCTTGGCCATGCCGCGAGGGCGGCGAACGGTGGTGATGGCGCCGTCGATCACGATCCCTCAAGGGTGGAAGCCACCCGTGCACAAGAAGTCGGCCACGGCTGAGGGCTTTCTCATGCAAGCGCTTGCGACCAACAAGCTCTTCAAGACGCTCGCGCCGTCCGACTGCGAGGTGATGCTCGTCCCGCCTCTGACCCTCGCCCCGACTCTGACTCTGACTCTGACTCTGACCACCACCCTCGCTCCCACCCTCGGCCTCGGCCTCGGCCTCGGCCTCGCCCCCGCCCCCGCCCCCACACCCACACCCACGCCCACCCTCGCTCTCGCCACCGCTAGATGCTGATGAAGGCCTTCCAGGAGGTGCGGTTCAAGCAGGGTCAGCAGATCATCAAGCAGGGCGAGCCCGGCGACAAGTTCTACCTCCTCGACTCGGGCACGTGCGACATCGCCGTGCAGGGCAAGGGCACGGTCATGAAGGCCACGCGCGGCCTCGCATTCGGCGAGCTCGCGCTGCTGCACAACGCTCCACGCGCAGCGACCGTCACCGCGGAGAGTGACGTGAGCGCGTGGCAAGTCGACGCCGCGACGTTCAAGTCGATCCTGATGAGTAAGTCGAAGTCCGACGCACAGGACTACGCCAGCTTCATCAAGGAGGTGCCGCTGCTGAAGTCGCTCAGCAAGGAGGACGTGCGCAGCTTGCTCGACGCACTGGAGGAGCAGGCCTTCGGCGCCGAGCAGCAGATCGTGAGGGAGGGCGAGACGGGCGACGCCTTCTACCTTGTGCGCGAGGGGGAGGTCAGGTGCACCGCCAAGAAGAGCAAGGTCGAGGTCTCGCGCAGGCTAAAGCGATCCGACTTCTTCGGTGATCACAGCCTCGAACCCACCTCACCCACCGCACCCACCACTGCACCCACCGCACCCGCCGCACCCGCCGCACCCGCCGCACCCGCCGCACCCGCCGCACCCGCCGCACTCTCCGCGCTACCTCCGCGTCGCCTCCGCAGAGGAGCGCCCTCTGCATCGCCTCTGCCACCGCCGCCGCCCCGCACCCCCTCTGCAGGCGAGCTCTCGCTCCTCTCTTCCGCCAAGCGCGCCGCAACCGTCACCACCGTCGTGCCCACCACCGTGCTGAGGCTCGAGCGCGTCGCCTTCGAGCGCATCCTCGGGCCGCTCGTCATGTCCAAGGAGATGAAGGACGCCATCGACGCGCAGGGCCGCGCCAATTAACGCGCCAACTGACCCGCGCGCTCCGCCGAGGAGGGGGGGGCACCGCCGAGGAGGGGCAGTCAGCTCATTACTGTGGCGAAGCGCATTTTTTTGGCTTGTGATTCCTCTTTTTTTATTAGGTGCCCGTACATGTACTAACTCCCCAAACTTTCGCAGCGCATGAGCATGCTGATCATGAGCATGATGCTGAACGGCAGCGCGAATATGACCGTCTGTGCAGTGCGATGCAGCTTAGACTGCAAGACGTACCGGCTGCCGCTCACGCAATGCTTCTCGCCACCGCGCCTCTTTCCAGGCGATCCCCAGTGGGGCGCTGAGGATGTGAAGGACACTTGCAACGGAACCCACCTGCACCGCACCTTCTTCGCCTCCGGCGACAACTCCTGCACGAATATGACCGACTCGTTCATCGTGCCATTGTCGACGTGCGTCGGCCCTTTCGGCAAGCCACGGCCATGGGGCACTTTCACGTGTGGGGTACCACTGATGCCGCTGCCGCCGCCACCGCCGCTGCCGCCGCCGCCATCCCCACACAACGTCGTTGTGTCAGCACCATGCTGCAAGACGTGCAAGGCGCCCGCGGTCAAGTTCTTCTCGGTGGATGTGCCACACGGTTTCTGCGGTGAGACCTGCCTTCCGCCATCCGAGTACCCCATCTTCAAGCTCTTCGAGTCCAACCTAACCCTGTACCGTGGGAGCGGGCCCTCGCCGTGCGCCGAGCAGCTCACGCCGTGGGACACGCACTACACCAATTATAATAAGACTGTCACTCACGGTGTCTGGCCGCTTACGTGCACGCTCGATCTCTACTCGCCCGAGCCGCAATTAGTATACGACCTTCGCCTTTAGTTAGTTCAGACGAGCGTAGTGAAATGCTTTAATAAGGAGAGGTAAACTTCTCAAACGCGCCTGGGAGGTATTCTTTCGCCGAGGGGCGACGAGTACGCGCGCAAGAGTCTTGAACATGAAGCCCTCTAGCCTTCCGAAGAGAGAGAGAGAGAGAGAGAGCTGAGAGGCGAGAGCGGCGAGAGGAACCCCACGCCAGGTGCCGCACGCGCAGGCGGCAGGGCCGCAGGCGGCGCATTTTTAAATACTAGAGGACAAAAAATATAGACCTCTCTGTCTCTCGCTCTGCCCCCTGCCCCCCCGTTTGTGTGGAGTGTGCGGTTTGAGTTTGCGCCGGGAACGCGTTCCACGCGTGCTTTTACACTGGCTTTACAATTGTTTTGAGGACGGAACTCGGAAGGCTGAATACAATTTCTTTTAAGCATTCGACACAGCTGTGGCCGCCCTGAACCCAGAGCCCGAGGGCGTTGCGCGCGTGGCGGGCTTGAACGCGCCGGCGCCCGCAGAGCCGGGCCGCACAGTCTCACTCCTGGCCGCCGGTGCAGCCTCGCTTGCGTGGCCCTGCACTGAGACGAGCGCGCCAGCTGCACCGTCACCTGGTGACGGTGCGTCCGTGGCAGCGAGGCCGTGCATCTGTTGATTCATCATGGAGCTGCGCCGCGCGTTCTCCGGCTCCTTGCCATAGAGCAGCTTGGCGCGCTGCGACGCCGCGCCGACCATGCCCGCGCTGTGCGTGCGTGTGGCCGACTGTGGCCGACTGCGAGACTGCGAGGCCGACTGCGGCCGCGACCGCGACGGCACCGGCGAGGTTGAGGTCAGGTGCGGCGGCGGCGGCGTGTCGGCGCGCGGCAGCTCCTGGTTGCACGCGAGGCAGTTGGTCGGCAGCATCGCGCTCGCGTTGAGCCGCCGCTTTTGCGCCGCAGAGGGCTCTTGCAATAGCCGCACCTGCGACGGGGGCGCAGCCGTCGCCGCTCAGGACCCGCCACGCAGGATTTGGCCCCGCGTACTACTGGACAGAGGGGTAAGGTATGTTGGGGTGGGGTGGGGTGGCGCACCTGCGAGAGCACAAATTCGAGCTCCGCAACGCGCTCGCGCGGCGCGCGCGTCTTGACGTCTGCCGTGACGGCGTCGAGACCCTGGGCCACCAGCCGCAGTCGCTCCTGCTCAGGTTAGGTTAGGGCGCGCGGCTGGTTTTAAGCTGCGGGCTGCGGGCTGCATACAAGGGCTATATTCCACCCGCCACAGGGGTGTGCCGCCGCTCCTGCGTGTGAGTGCGGAGGCTAGGGTTGGTGAGGGCGACGAGTCGCACGACCCCTGCAGGGCCGGCTACGGGGCAGGTTAGCCGCACACCTCACTGTCGATAGAGGCGTCTTTCGCGCGCGAGAGCGCATTGACAACCTCCTGTCGACCGGCCTTGGCGCTCACCTGCTCCAGGGAGGGGGCGAGGGTCGCGAGTGG
>Ga0115005_10002761_pt1 | contig 13999 bp, 15 predicted proteins | sample ArcOceMetagenome_FD_87163 | JGI IMG/M metagenome (GOLD analysis project Ga0115005, IMG submission 87163) | Marine eukaryotic phytoplankton communities from Arctic Ocean - Arctic Ocean - Greenland ARC118M Metagenome | ecosystem: Environmental > Aquatic > Marine > Oceanic | place: Arctic Ocean... | reverse complement strand
ATCATCTTCCGATCAAATTCAAAATGATGACAGAAGTAGCGACAGAAGCAGTGACAGAACTGACAGAAGCAACGTATCGTATCCTCAGTCGTTCCGCAAGGGAAATCCTATTCAAGTCGAAGTCGCGCGGTTTGGGCCGTTGGGAGCTTCCGTCGAAATTGTTGCTAAATCTCATAATCCGAATGATATGATACCAGAAAATGAGCCTCCTCTCGGATTAGGCCTTATACTTCAGAAAGAAATTGGGTACTTTAGAGCTGCACGTGGTGGAGTGGATGTGGTAGTAGGCGAAATTCTTCCAGCGTATGTCGATTGGGTGAGGGATGACGAAAAGGTTGATATTTCGTTACGAAAGCCGGGGGGTAAAGGGAAAGCAGAGGACTTAGGACAGATCATCCTTGCAAAGATGAAGGAATCAAAAAATGGCGAGATTGAGGTTGGTGATAAGAGCTCTCCAGATGCTATTAACATTGTTTTTCCTGGGGCGAGTAAGGCTTCGTTCAAGAGAGCAGTTGCTGCCCTCTACAAAAAGCGTTTGGTCCAACCAGGACCACATACCACTCGGCTCATGGATTAATAATTTAGTTAATAAAACAAATCATGTATTTTGAATTTTATTGAAAATGGTTCTTCTTATTATGACAGCATGCCCGTATACAGATTCGTCATGTGTTCCAACTTTTCCTTGTTATTTTGGCAATTCGCAATAGACATGCACATGGCTAAACTTTTTATAGTATCTTTCACAACCGCATGACCGTTGCCAAACATCCGGCGTTGTAATTTAAGAGCCTCCTCTTGAGCAACTATAGCCCCAGCGTATTCTTCACGTTTGCATCGGATAAATGCTAGACTATTTAAGCTTCTCCCTAACATGACGGATACCTGGATTAGATGTGTCGCCTCAATAGGCGTATTGGTCACATCACGAAGAATCTCTACTGCTTCTTCAAATGTCTTTGAAGCAGTACGAACACCGCCCAATTCATAGTGGCAGAGTCCAATATTGTTCAATACGATCGCTACCTTCTCATGGCTGTATCCATATTTCTTCCGAGTGAGGCGTAATACCTTTTCTAGTTTCGTGTGGGCGCCATCAAAATCTTTGATTGCAATCATTGTGATCGCCACCATCGTGAGAGAGGTCTGAATTGATATCATCCGAGAGTTGAGGTGTGAGGGGGTGGTACCCACATACAGGTGGAGAGATTTCATGTTGAAAAAGTCTTACCAATACATCAGCATGGTCCATGTCAAGCACAGATTGTCTTATCTTCAAAGAGTCTCGAAAGCTGATAAGTGCTCGCTCATAGTCTGCTGTGTGTAAATATATCAAGCCCAACATGTGGTTGAGTGCTCCAAGAATGAATGTTACGTCACCGCATTTTGTTTTATGACTACGCCGTATTTTCTCAAAGACTCTGATAGCTTTGGGAACTTCGTTTTGCTGAAGATTGGGGACAATTTAAATTTTAAGAAGTGAGTAAAAAGTGTATTTGGACAATATCCACGATAAATGCGCAGGTTGACTTACTTTGATGTACGTTGCAGCTTTGTGAGATATTTCGAAGAAGTTGAATTCGCCATCGCTTGTTTTCTTTTGGTGCTTGCCGACGTCTACCCAACTGCAATGTTGTTTCGAGCGACCTTCCGCTAGAAGAGCTTGGGGCAAGTTGGTGATATTCATATGTAGCTGAACCCGCTCTTCGCTGCTGAACTCCTTTTCTGTTGGACCCAAAGAAAGCATTTCTGAACAATATGAGTTCAGATCATCTGGAAAATTAGATATTATCGGTGCCACCGATTTTTCGCCATGCCTCTCTTGGCTCATTTCAATCTCTATTTGAAGACCATTTAGATTCATCTTTTCTTGATCTTGTTCACATCTATCAAGACGGCAGAGCGATTTTTTCACAGATGATATGATTCGATGATCGTCTGGTAGCACTGATTGCTGAACAATGAGCCCCTCTTCCATGAGCGATGCTGCTTTTCCGCGATCGCCCATTTTGGCTGTCACTGTTGCTGCGTTTGTAAGCACAATTGAGATGTTGAACAAGACATGGTCAACCTCTGGACCAATTGCAGAGCCCATAATATTTCTTTGGAAACCGAGACATTCTTCAAATGCTGTAAGACTGGCATCGAGTTTTCCCATAGAATAATGTATGCAGCCAATGTTATTGAGAATTCTACCAACTCTGCTTTCACCTTTATTGAAAGTGATGGCCTTGGATTCAATTTGCAGTGCCTCTCGTAGAGCCCCGAGAGCTCTGTTGAAATTTTCTCTGGCATAATGAAGTATTGCCATTTCACACAACGAGGATACCAACTCTTTATGTCCTTCACCATATTTTATTCGTCGGAGTTTCAATGCTTCATTGCAGTAAACCAGCGCATTACCATAGTTGCCATTCCATGTGTGGACAACACTGAGGTTGTGAATCGTCGAGATAATAAGACGATGGTCCTGTTTATGTGTATTCCTATAATGATCGAGGACGGTTTCGTATATATCGATTGCATCTCGAAAATTTCCCGACCGTATTAAACTATTGGAGAATGCTGCCAACTCATCTTCAGTGCTTTCCATCACAAAATCAACATTGACTGGCACATCTTGATGATTGGAAAAAGGAAAAGCATCGGAAGATCGAGGGCTACTGTTGAAGAAACAGTCTATATTGAAGGTCGAACTAATAGTTTCCCGCACACGGTCCTTTGCTAAAACTGTTTGGCCGCTTATCAAGCTTATTGTACAGCTTTCTTCTTCAATGTCAGAAACTGAAGCAATTGAAGGAATTTCCATATCCACCCCAGCTCCTGCAGTAGCTCCACGAGGAAGAACGAGGCTCAAGAAATCTATACTGAAAGGTATGGAAAAAGACTCATGTCGATTAAACGCCTTTTGTACTCTGTTTTCAAATCTCTGGAACACATTAGTGCTGCTACCATATGCACCTTGCTCTTGATTCCTTTGCAATGTTCCTTTCGCACGAGGAGTTGAATGACGGGTATCAAAAAACATTAAATCTTCCGGTACATTAGCTGATTTTTCTCGAACGGGAGTTACAATCCTTTGTGGTTGAACTCCTTGTCTTTGTTTTCGCCCATTATCTACTCTGGTATTACGTTGAATACGCACATCCGACGAGCCAGACGATTTCGTTGCTTTCTTCATCTTCCGTGATTTTCTCCCTTTATTTCTCAACATCATAAGAGCGAGAAGCAAGAAGTTTCGAATGCCGTCGATACCCATCAGACTCCACGAGAGAGGATTTCTCTGTTTAGTTTTGATAGGTTTGGACTCCCTCTTTGTTGAATTCCGCCCGCGGGCTCCAGGGGCTCTCTTTCAATTCAAACCTTCTTTTCTCAAGTCGTGCATGCGACGCATGCGATGGATCGGTTTTCCCGGAAAAGAACAAAGAACAGAGAACAGGATTTAAAATAAGGAACACCAACCCAACAGACCAACTTTCGTTGTTAGCCGAGCCCTATCGTAAAACCCTCTTCTTTATCATATTGATACCTGATTTTCAACTGTTTAGAAAACGCAACAAGTTGTGCAAGCTCACAAGAACTGTCGTCGACGCAAGGAAGCTGTGGCTGCACTGGGCGTGCTCTTCCTAATATCCAATATATGAAAACATGTACCACCAGTAGAGCGTTGAGCAATCCAGTGTAGGGGTTTACGCGCATTTAGATGTCGTTGAAGGTCCCCTGGAAGTGTTAAGGACAGTCATGCCTCCACTGACCCGAATTACTGAAAATATTGTGAAGAGCAAGGAAAATACAAGATCTCCTGATATGTACATTTTCCACGTCATCTGGCAAGAGATTCTGATGATTATTGGTTATATCATATATTTTGGGATTCTGTTTAGTACATTGTCCCACCGTACGAATCCTGTATGCATACATTTGACGGCCCAGCTTCGATTTGAGTTGCAGTACCTGCTTTGGCATTTTCTCTGGAACTTCAGACTATATCGTTGACGATCGTTCTCTTGAGAAAGCTCGAAACATTGGAGCACACTCAACACTCCTTCGTTAAAAACTGTGAATCGACTCATGGAGGCCCATTTTATCATTTTTTGTAAGGCTCTTGGGAGGAAAGGTCGAGGAGGGTCGTACATTACTGTTACCATGAATCATCTTCGAGATTCTGTACATTGTATTATCTGAGAAAATAATTGTCGACTCGAGGCCGTGTACGATTGCATCGCGATTGGAGATGCAAAGTCGCTAGGATTTTACATGAAGGAACATATGTTGCCAGCACATTGATTGCGAGTGCAGTGAGTGGGCCTATTTGTGCTGTCGTCGGCACATATCGGGAACATCCCAAAGAAATCGAAAGAGATAAATACAAAGACAATGCCCTTGATTCTTTGGGTCAGTCGTCAAGTGTCAACATGTAAATATTTTTTGGAGATCGGAGAATGTCGACAATTGGCAGTGGGTTCAAGACCAACATACAGTAACCATTATTGCTGAAGTGGACTAGCGTTTGTGTCTTCCAGTATAATGCAGTTCCAAGCCCCGATTCGAGCATTGACTTCAAACAATGGCTCCTCAGTTTCGTTGATGACAACAAGATGTTCACAAGCCCGATGCGCCTCACGTACATCCCGACAATGTCTTCAAACATGGCAACCATTATTGAATATAACAGGCGGTGCATTGGAACTCCCTGACACTATTAGTGCATTCTTTCGACCAGTCCTACCTAAAAGGTCAAAAGACACTGAACACATCCACTTGGAATTCCTCGTATGCTCCAAAATAATGATATCCTATAGGAACCTGTCTCTTGAACATGCCCGAAACCCTTCATTCCGTTGATATTCGGCGACAAGAGCCATCACAAGGAACACGTCTCCTAGGGGCCCAAGCCGCAGTAAATGGATATTTTTCTGATGAGTATGAACATACAGTATACTTAACCAACGCTAAGTATTGGCAGGGCGACTAGCCAGAGCACCCTTCACGCCATCTGAAGTATACCAGTTTACTATTCACGATTCAAACCTGCTGTCGGCTATTGTCTTCCCATACCAAAAAATTCTGACAAGCAATGTAATCAAATCCAAATCCCCTTTTATCAAATTGCGCTTCCAAAATCCAGAATGAATAGACATATGCCCAAAGTCGTAATCCATGGACCAACACGTTATGGAGGACTGCAATACATGGACCTTGCTACCGAACAAATAGCCAGCCATGTTTCCCATTTCATCGGACATCTCAGGCAAGACAATCCAAGCAGCGATAGATGCCTACCAAATCTATCTCGGCACAGAGCGCCATTTCTTTCTCCAAAGTCCGATATCGACCAACTTCTTGCACATCCCCATGCACATACATATGGGACCACCTGCATAAAATAGAAGGTACCCTCACTATTATCGATACATGGATACCTTCGAAAAAATCCATCAACGATAGCTCCTTAATTGATCGGATCCTTGCCCGTAGTGAAGAATTTTAAAAAGTACCAGTGGGTCACTCCCAAAGGACACCATATGGCACGTCAATGCTTGCCGTCTCTATCTACGCGTCACTATGATCAGTGAAATTGTGTCAAATGATACAAGCATTGATTGACGGGCATTCCAAGGTCTACACCCATCAACATCTTCTCTAAATTATGTACCAACCACGACCTCGACCAGAGTCATAGAAAATATGGCGACACGCCCTCCAACAACTGTCACGCGATTTCTACCCCTCGTCCCAAGGCAGACACCGACCCTGCCGACTACATAACAAGAGGCATTAAATCGCTTACCACTATCATATCAACAAGCCATAGACACATATAGCATTCCTATTGACAATGGCAAAGAGATTGCAAGACATCTCAGAGAAGGTAAAACCCTCGGCGTATGGTGAGATGACACAGTCAAAGACGCCAACGGAGCACATTCGTCGGCACAGACTCCAGATGATAACAATGACTTATGTATTAAAGGATCAGCTATTACCCCAGGACATCCAGAAACTCTTTGCTCTCTACGACCGGAAAATTTCGGCGCCTTTGCCATCGCCATCCATTTCGATGCAAAATGCACATTTCACAACATTCTACAGAGCAGCAATGCATACGTAGTAATAATACATATTGATAACAAAACAGTCCGCCAACGTTTATTGACCGGCATACCCGACCACATGTAAGCAACATCCCGAGTATATCCTGACTGTGAGGTATGGTCTGAAACCCTGAAAATTCTATAACGTCTTCCCATCACAATCAAAGATGCCAAGGGCGATCAAGCCGACAACCTCTATAAGCAATTCCGAGTACGAGGGCCACTTTCCCGCAAAGCACACTACAACGAACAAAGAAGTGATGAATGGGCAGCTGAATGCCGAGACGCCAATGATCACCAATACACTACCCATGTATTCCCAGCCTCCGGAGCCGCCCTAGCCATATCGAACAATATAATAACGACAGCACCCCATCATGTTATTACAACTGTGGCTACTACACCGAACTTTCAATCTTACATCCTGAAAAAGACAAACTGGGCTACCTCAATATTCCATTCCGTCGATTGGAATTCCCACGAGCGATATCTAAATAGTCTCTCTCACACTAAACCAAAAATAAAGTAATCAAGTACATGCACAATTGGCAGAACACAGGACGCCAAAAGCAATTATCAAACTCCTCTATCAATAGTGAAATGCACGACACTGATATTGATCTCTGCCTCCGTGGCTGTGGACAAAGCGGACATCCACAACAATTTCTACATTGTCCAAGTTCACCTAACCCAGACGAAAGTCGAACATGCTTCAGATCTATTGCTTTGTAGACGAAGAGCTCACTCACCCATCCAGTTCTCCAAGTCGTACTCCTTAAAGCAATGAAAGCATGGCTGCAAAGAGAGTCACAATCAGCTGCGGACATAACTTTAGAACATGAAGAATACGAAGACAAAATAATTCAAGCCCCCAGCAACCAAGATGCGATCGGATGGAACAATTTCTTCATAGGTCGACTATCAAAGCAGTGGAGTGACATACAGCAACACCATTATGATACGATTAATCGTCATCGCAATGACAGATGCCAAGATTTCCTTGCCCCCAACTATTCAGGTCAGTGGTGGGCCTCAAATCTCATCAAGGAAATCGTTTTCTACAGTCTTACTAACGAATGGCAAATCCGCAACAACAAGCTACATGCCGATCTTACGAATACCAATACAATACAGACCGAGACAATTTGAAAAACGATGTCCACGAGTGGTACCGACGTAAGACAGACCCCACCTTCAAGCAAACATATCACGCATTATTCCCAATCATTACTAGAGAGACTCCAGGAACCTAACATTGTACTCAAAAATTGGTGTGATGCAGTTGATATCGTTCAAATACAACAAACATATACAAGAACAACAAAACGGCCAATATATACGAGCATTATAGCTCGAGAGTCAATTCAAGAAACATAAAACAAAATCTAATCAGCCTTCCAAAATCCGTGAGGACTCGGAGGGCAATCTAAGACGCTACGCTAGCTACTGTAGTAGGCGTTAGCTTAGTTTCCTAATTTGAAATTGTTATAAATTTCAAAAAAGAATGCAGTTCAATGATCTTGGATGGATACATCGGGGTTAAGTTTATTGCAATCCTTTTGATAGATTTTGAACTAATTTATGGATACATGTACTACACGTACATTTTAACCCATTTCAAAATAAGGTTTAACTTTCCAGTATTATAGCTGAAGAACTTGGTCTATGGTAAGAACATGAGGAGACCCCAATCCACGTAAGCAAGTAACATGCACGAGCATACTCTCAGACTCTTCTTCTGCAACATCATCATTGAGCACCTCAATTTCTTTACAATTTCTATACTTCCATTCCCCATCATCTTGGTCAAAGTGCATCTTAAAGTTGATACCGCAAATGACACACCTATCCCTAGATTCATCTGCAGTAACTACGCAGGTTTGGGGGTCAGCAACATCGCTACCTTCTAATGCATCATTTTGCGCGGAAATATCCATATTCTCGGCAGATCCCCCGTTACTAACTGCCTGTCCCGACCAAAGAGACTCTGCCTGGTACCACCCACGGTCTTCGCTTCGTTCCATAGTTTTCTCAAGTTGCCCCTTACGAAATAATTCATCCAAATGCTTTGACAACTCAAGCTGTGTCGCAAATCTCTTACCATCCGCAGAACAAACAAATGGTAAACCACTGTCATACAAGCGGGCAATGACCGCATCGTTTCTTTCTTTGAGACCTTCCGTTGTAAATTTAGACCTATCAATGGATTTTGTCGTTATCATGGCGTTTCGGTAGAACGTGGGAAGAGCACCGGGGAGATTACTATTCAATGGTCCAGCAGAGAATGAAATCAATCCCTTGTTGTGGTTTTGGGTCGTGAATCTTTCTAGCATGTGGGTGAGGGTTGATGCTGTAGCTCCCGCAGAACCCAACAAGTTTGTCATGTTTATAAGCGGATCAAAGGACTGACCGTTTGCTGATGTCCCCTTGCGTACAGCGAGATGTAACTTCTTTATGCTGTCATTTGTGGAATGCAAATAATTTAAATCCACTTTCCCCCATTCCATACCCCGCTCAACAATGTTTTGGGGTCGTATCTCCATGAACAACGGAGGAGCGGAAGTCTCAGCACCATCAAGAGCAATGGGATGCGAGAAATTACCAGGTGCAGAAGATCTTTCTTGATCCATGATTTCTGTTGCAGCATCTTTAATCTTCACCAATAAATCAGGATTAATATCCGCCAGACGCTCCAAACTAACCTTTTTCAATTCATCCACTTCGTCCGCTTGCACATCATCCAAGACGGCTTGCATATGTTTTCTCAAATTTGCGCTCAGCTTCAAAGAACCATCAGGTGCACGATCAATCCCAGCAGCCTTTGTTTTGGCATCAGCAATTTTTTTAGCGGTCGCTAGTTGATCATCTTCGTCTGTGAAGCATTTGCCCATATTTTTCCATTCGTCTAGTGGAAATATTTTGAATTCATTCCAGGTATTCCAAACTTTACGTAATTTAGTCCGAGCCATGTCATTTCCATTAAGCATAGTATACACAGGCTCCATCCACTGTATTATATCTTTTTGCATTATTTCGATGTAGAGCCCCTTGACATTTTTCAGTATAGAGTCAATGACATAAACGAGAGGAAGTTTACAATCCGATGAGACATCCTTGGACAAGAGCAAGTCCCGAATCGCACGATAAATTTTGGACGAAGATTCGGGGAATGATACAGAGTAGTCCTCTGCAATCATGGAGAGTGTGTTGATGAGAACTTTGTCTGGGTAGGCTCCCAGCTGTTTTAGCATATGTTTATACTCCGATAGCTGTTCATCGTCCATGTCGTGAAGGGCATCGTCGCTGATCTCGTTTATTAATTCTATTTCTGAGCTCATTGATATTTTCTTTTGTGGATTTGAAGATTTTTTGTCAAAGTTATATGGAATACTAGTCAATGTGTAGGGAGACCGATGGACATCAGCAATCAAACCGAACGTTTTGGAACAAAGTTGTATGTGTTGTTGTTTCGCTTGCAACGCTTGCTTGCGACTTGCAACGCTTGTTCGATACTGAGTGAGGAGGCCGCCGCCGCGCGAGATGGGCGGTCGCGTCGATGGTGGGCAGTAATCTATTTCTTCCTCTTCCCCCTTTTGTAACTCGTTTGTTTTGCTCCAAGATGACAAAAATGTCAATACGTAAAAGGATCCATTTTCATTTTGCGGGAGTGCCTAAAACTCGATTTTCGCGCGTTTGCGCGCTTTTCGCTTACTTGGAGTACAGAAAGTTAGTATCTACATAACAAACTTTTTAATTAACTTGTACTCGTATCTGAACGCGTTGCCTTCCCTATGATCACATGATTGGTGCATAATAGTAGCCAGCACCTTCTGAAGTAACCTTTCAGATGAATTGATATTTGATAAACCTCTTGCATACATAATCTCACGAGAACAAACAGTTTGTGATTGTTTTTTCATCAATAAGAAAACAAGCATCATGACCAAATTCGTCAGTGTCTTCCTGATCCTGACTGCAATCCTCAATATTGACGCATTCGCTACCAAGAAGAATAGAAAGTTATCTCCAGAAAACGAGCTTCTCCTAAAGGGTTACGAGTATATCATTGGGACAGACGAAGTGGGCAGAGGAGCAATAGCTGGACCAGTTCTCGCAACTAGTTGCTGCGTATTCATTAAGCATCTTTCTGGACCGATAATACCTGGCGTGCATGACAGCAAGCAACTCACGGAACTTGAAAGGGAACATATTTACCAGCAGGTTTTAGACCAACCGTCAATTTATAGATGGAAATGTGCCCAAAGATCCCCTCAAGAAATTGAAGAAAGCAATATATTGAAAGCCACAATGAGCTGTTTTCAAGAATCAATTCAGGATTTGGTTCTGTCTGAGAAAATACCTCTTGATTTAGCCTATAGCATTGTAGATGGTAAATCAACCCCAAAACTAGTGAAAGGGCCAACTCCCATACCTTGCCGGCCCATGGTCAATGCTGATGCGAAAGTTTTCACAGTTTCGCTGGCATCCATTATTGCGAAAGTGACTCGCGATAAAATCATGACAGAGGCTCACACGTTGTATCCTGAGTATAATTTCAATGTAAACAAGGGATACAAGACCAGGGATCACATTGAAAGAATCCACAAACATGGACCATGCCCATTGCATCGTATGTCATTCAAGGCGTTGAAGCATAGATGATATTATTTGCAACTACGCGTACACGCGTATGACCTGGAATAAAACTAAAATTCCTGACATGAGCATACACGGTTGATGAATGCAATTTATTTTGTGTATGATAAAAAATAACTATTCATACTTCCCAACCTCGACAGTGCACACTAGGCACATCGATTGGTTCAATCAAGCAGTTCAACTCAGTTTTTTACACACGAAGTTTTTATTTTTTAGCGTTTGTTGCAGCCAAAGAGATTTAGTCTTCAAACACAAGGGGTGAACAACAGCTACACGCAGCCTGTTGTGTGTGTGTGGTTATAGTGTGGTTATACAACAGCCCTGTGGTTGAGGCACGAGGACGAGTTAACTATATTAAACAACTTTCTAAGGCAAGCCAGTCATAGTCATTCATATGAATGATTTTCTATTTTTCTTCCTTTTGAATGTGCCGGCTTGGTGCCGGGTTCCAAATTCAAATTTTGCTCTATCTTGGAAGGTGTCTCTTCATCGGTTGTTAGGCATTCTATCCATTCGTTCGTTTTGATATCATTTACGTTTGCAAACAAACTTGCTCTTTTCAAGGCATCTCTATGCTTGTTTGGTATTTTTATTTCTACCAGCGCGTTTGCAATAATAGTTCATTGAGAGCTCATCACTTGACGGTAAGTCTTGATTCGTCCATTTCTGCAGTTCTGGTTAAGCATCGTAGCTGTCGGACAGTGATGAGTGTGTCAATGGGTTACAGTTTTGTTGCCTGTTGTGTCTCTTGATAAAATTTTCGAGCCGAATGGTATTTGGTGACACTCTTCTTTCCAGTCGCTTTTTGTTTTGGTCTTGTTAGCAGAAGTTCGAGGCACTATTCATTCCCTATTTTCGAATTTCAGCCGTTTGAAACTTCCACAAAATTTCAAATTTATTCTTCCATTTTCAAATTTTGTTACCAAAATAGCTTTGGGAGAGCGCAAGCTAACTGAAAAGTGATAATATTTAGTCCATACCGCCCCGAACCTGATTCAAAATTCGAAACGTCACGGGTCACCTCAACGGAACCGTCTGAACAAGATGTACCATTCCACCACCAACCACCAATGATAAAACGAGCTAAAGTGCCAACAGAAAACAACCTGTAAAGCGCCACTACTCATACCTTACTGGGAATTGTATCTAAAGAGACGACACACAAATATGACCAAAAAGAAGATCGCGATTAATGCAATTCTAATACTCCTCCGGTGTTGCCATGCCGTAAATGTGGTAATTGAACAGAAATCGCAATGTAACATCCCACTGAGCACTTCTGCAAAGAACGAGGGTGATCCTGACAAGCTTTCTTTCACTGAGTATTTAGACTTCGTTGACAACCTCATACAAGACGATCCAGCTTATACGGGGAAGGTTGACGTCGAGAATGAGTCAATAAAAGAGTACTTGAACGGAGCTTTCCATAGTTTAGCAAATGAGACTTGCAATTTTTACCTTAGCGACGATGAATGCAGCAATGATTTCATTCATATCTATGAAGGTGTTGAGGAAGGCATCGAGACACCGCTCCAAAGGGTATTTCTTTTCAATGTATGCGAAAGGGCCTTCGAGTTTGTTATAGACGAAGTGAGTAGTGCGGCACCATCACTGTCGCCATCGATTGTTACAACATTGTTACCAACCTCGAATAACAGGGTAACTGTCTTCAACACCATTCAAGTTGAGGTTGATGTCGGAAACAACAACGAACCGGCTGAAGTCGCAGTGCAACATAACGTACCCGCATCTTTCGAGGAATTGGTGGAAGAAGTTATGTCGGAAGACGGAACTTGCTTAATGAATATATCAGCACTAATCTCGCAGAACCTGGTAAAAAAATACGTAAGTAAAAATGAATGCACTTTTCCAGGATGGATGCCCATCATATCAATGAATTAAAATGACACCAACATTGAAAACTTTTAGCGTGTGAGGCAGAGTCACGGTTAGGGTCTATCATTGAAAATTCAAGGATTTGTTATGAGTACACTTTTGAGACGACAATTGGGCACGATGGTTCTGCTTGTGGGGCAAATATTGCATCGGATATAGGACCAAAAATCGACGAAGCTTCCATAAATGGAGATCTAGAAGCAATCTTCTGTGAAGGAGAAGTTCAGTGCACAATCGCAATAATGCTTGGTAAAAAAAGGGAATTTCTTGTGCCTATTGTGAGTGGTCTTGCGTGCGCAGCATTTGTATTTATTGGGTTCATGGGTTACCACGGGAAGAAAAGGAGAGCTACTCGTAGTCAGCAGGATTCAAATATCGAAGTAGCTTTTCCGATCCCATCGCTTCCGGATGAAGAAAATGATCCATTCGAAAAAGAACAAACGAACCCATTCGAGAAGGAACAATCCAATCCCTTCGAACGAAGCACCGATAATTCATTTGTTGCATCATTTCGTTGAATGACATAAATATGCATGTACACTAGAGGTACTGTAGGGTAAAATCAAACAATGAAATCCTTCTGTTTGGTCCGTTTTCTTTTGCTGCTTCTCGGGAACCAAGTGATAAGCAATTCAAAGATGGGGGGCAGAGTAAAAGAGGGAACATGTTTTAGGTTGTGATATTTCTGAATAAATTCACAGGAAGTTGTACAAGTATGATAAAACATTGTGTTTCGAGAATCTGAGTAGACTACGTGTACTTGTATTGCAGTAATTGGCATAAAATATTGAACAAAGAGTTTCTCTACTATAAGCTCCTGATGTAAGTACGAGGCCAAGCCTGCCATACCGTACGAAAACCAGATCAGAGGTTGCTCCACATATCTGCTGTTCTCAAGGAAGTCCTGAAATCCAAGATACAGCAATCTTTCACAATACTCGTAGCCTCCAATCGAGATTACAACACTACCCATAGTTATTGTTTCGCTGCATGCCTTGAGATCTAACTATCTGCTTCATTGGCAAGTCTGAGGCTAATTAGAATGCATTTATTATGATAGCTAACCTAGACAAAGAGCTTGAGGATGTTGTGCCTTGGAACTGGTTTCCTTAATCCCACTAGTGTAACGAGCCTGGATGAGTAAATCGACAACTAAATCGACAGACTCATTGTCCTGAAGATGTTCAGCAGGTATGTACCCCGCCCCGGGTTGGTATCGAGAGTAAAAATGGAAATAGATTTGGCGCGAAGAGGTAGTTAGCTAGCCGTTGGTCGAAATCTCTCAAATCTCCCCTTTTTTACCAAAAAAACCGTTTTCTTTCACATCTTTTGTTTGAAATTTTGATTTT